>CESW01137824.1_pt1 | contig 12234 bp, 6 predicted proteins | sample 531171 | NCBI WGS metagenome assembly CESW01 (sample SAMEA2621859, study PRJEB7988) | marine metagenome | biome: marine biome (ENVO:00000447); feature: surface water layer (ENVO:00002042); material: "saline water (ENVO:00002010), including plankton (ENVO:xxxxxxxx)" | depth 5 m
GGAGCGACTCATTCTAGATCTACGAGGTAATCCTGGTGGATACCTGGGTCAAGCCATTGCTATTGCGGAAGAATTTTTCCCCGCGCAAACTTCCATAGTCTCAACTGTTAGCAGGCATTCTCGGTTTAACCAATCTTATTCTTCCAAGAAAAATGGAAGCTTTGTGCACAAACCCGTCATTGTCATAGTAAATGAAGGTTCTGCCTCTGCAAGTGAAATTGTTTCAGGTGCCATACAAGATCATGATCGTGGTTTGGTAGTGGGACGAAGAACCTTTGGTAAGGGTTTAGTTCAACAACAATACCAATTAGTAGATACCAGTATGGTTAGAGTAACTATATCACGGTATTTAACTCCATCTGGTCGCCTTATTCAAAAGCCATTTACTGAAGGAGGCGGCGAAGAATATGCTTATGAAATTTACCGGCGAGATAATAGCGCAAAAAGCGACGCCATTGAGTTTGTAGACCATATACCAGATTCATTAAAATTTACCACGATCGCTGGAAGAACAATCTACGGTGGTGGTGGTATAATACCTGATTATATAATTGAAGCAGACACTTCAAGATCCGCTTACATGATCAATTTTGCACTAAGAAAAAGAGCCTCTTTCGAATTTATTCGTAGCTATCTTGATGCTAATGGGGTTGAGTTTCGCAATAAGTGGGAAAATAATTTTGAAAATTTTAGAACTAATTTTCGTTGGTCTAAAAGCGAATTAATAGCGTTTAAAACGCTACTTGAAGAAAAAGGTATGATGGAAAAAGAGGGCTTATCCGCACCTGAGTTCAAAAATGATTCACTTTTTATCTATCCGGGTTATTTCGGTGATGTTGCATGGATGGCAGAGGGACGCATGAAGGCTGAATTAGCTAGACAAGTTTGGGGACTACCTTACTTCTATCCTATTGTTAATGATGTATTCGACTCTACCTTAGACGAAGCCGAAAAATTATGGGATGAAGTTGATCGCTTAAGTAAATTGGCCGCTGGGACTCTCCCTCTAAATAAAGCGTCTAAAATGTAACCAGTTAATTCTGGTTCAACTTTTAGAAAGCATATAGGCGTTTCATTAAAGAGGGAGCTGCTGCGATGGCTCCTAAATTCATTTGCTTTGGAAAAGAAGAACTAATAATTAATGCAACTGACGCTTATGTAGACTACATTCATTTACGTCCATCTAATAAATCAAGTGATCTACATGAATATTGGAAGCAAACATTTAAAAAAATTGTTAGGGATAAATTTTAACTTATTGGACCAACAAACTATATAAATATAACCTTGATACCAAGGCAAACTATGCGCGAGGGTATCGAATAGATTCGACCATTTCTTGTACCTCTACTGGTGGATCTGGATAAATCATTCCTATAATTAATGAAACAACTAAATTAACTAGCATTCCTAAAGTTCCAATCCCTTCAGGTGAAATACCTAACCACCAATACTCTGGGGTGTTGTATTCAGGATACATTAGCTTGAAGAATCCAATGTAGGCCAAAGTAAACAGGAGTCCAACAATCATTCCAGCAATCGCCCCCTCCCGATTCATTTTTTTATAAAAGATCCCCAGAATTATTGCCGGAAAGAATGAAGCAGCAGCCAGACCAAAGGCTATGGCAACAACTTCTGCAACAAATCCTGGCGGATTTATACCAAAATAACCAGCAACTAATACTGCAAAACCTGCTGAAATACGTGCAAAAAACAGTTCTTTTTTATCGGATATATCTGGTTTGAATTGCATTTTAATTAAGTCATGAGATACTGAAGTGGATATAACTAAAAGTAAACCAGCAGCAGTCGATAAAGCTGCAGCCAAACCTCCCGCCGCAACAAGAGCTGCAACCCAATTCGGTAGTCCTGCAATTTCAGGGTTAGCCAGCACCATAATATCTCTATCAACATAAAGTTCATTTTCCGTTGATGTCAAAAGATTCAGCAGGGTAACTTCCCCGTATTCTCCCCTTATGATTTTCCCATTAGCACGATTTATTTCTGGATTTCCCACTATAGCTTGACCAGGCGCATATGTAATTCGACCATCACCATTTTTATCTACCCAATTCAGTAGAGCCGTTTCCTCCCAAGTAGTAAACCATTCCGGCATCTCTTCATAGTGTTGTTCATTAACTGTGGTAATAAGATTAGTTCTTGAAAAGACGGCAATAGCAGGTGCTGTAGTATATAATATTGCAATAAAAATTAATGCATACCCCACTGATATCCTTGCATCTTTAACCTTTGGAACCGTGAAAAAACGTACAATAACATGTGGTAACCCTGCTGTACCTACCATTAATGCCACTGTTATGAAAAATATATCCTGCATACTTTTTTTCCCAGAAGTATATGCAGCAAAGCCCAATTCAGTGTGCAATTGGTCTAGTTTATCCAGTAGGTAAATATCCGATCCATCTACAAGTTTAGATCCAAATCCAAGCTGTGGAATTGGATTGCCTGTTAATTGAGCCGATATAAAGAATGCAGGTACCATGAAGGCAAATATTAAAACACAGTATTGAGCTACCTGTGTATAGGTGATGCCTTTCATTCCACCCAAGACAGCATACATAAATACTATAGCCATCCCTACAATCACTCCCCAAAAAATATCGACTTCAAGAAATTTTGAGAAAACCAGTCCAACGCCGCGCATTTGTCCTGCTACATACGTAAAGGAGACAGTCAATGCACATATCACCGCTACTGTTCGTGCTATTTGTGAATAATACCGGTCTCCTATAAAATCCGGAACGGTAAACTTGCCAAATTTTCTTAGATAAGGAGCTAAGGTTAAGGCTAAAAGTACATAACCCCCTGTCCAACCCATTAAATACACTGCTCCATCATAACCCATAAAGGATATTAGTCCAGCCATTGATAAAAAACTCGCTGCTGACATCCAATCTGCTGCCGTTGCCATACCATTAGTTAATGGCTTTACGGTACCTTTAGCCACATAGAATTCCGAGGTGCTCGAAGCTTTAGACCAGATTGCTATTCCAATGTATAAACTAAAGGTAATCCCTACAAAAATGTATGTCCATATCTGAACACTCATGAGTCTTCCTCAGTTTCTTGAACTCCAAAACGGATATCCAAATTATTCATGAGATATACATACACAAAAATGAGGATTACAAATACATATATAGATCCTTGTTGGGCAAACCAAAATCCTAGTTTGAACCCACCAATTTGAATATTATTTAACATAGGAGCTAAAAGGATGCCGAATCCATAGGACACAATAAACCATATTGAAATTAGAATAAGGACGTACCGAATGTTAATCGCCCAATATTCTTTTAAATTGTCATCAGTCATACAACTATTAACTTACTCTACAGGTTGTGTAAAGTATGCACTATTTTTCGGTTCATTTCAACCCAAAACGGATTTTGCTATAAGGAACAAAACGCACCAGCGCGCTAGAATAAATACTTAAAAATCATCTTTACCCATTCATATCCGCTTAAAAGTATACTAATAGTGAGTTTGGAGGTATTGCTGTATAATTTTGCATAAAAAAAACCCCAACTAGCATTCAGCTAGTCAGGGTTTATCCTGTTTCTCCATGAAAGAAAACGGTCTAATGAATCATGGGATTTTTAACTACACCCAGATGTCGAACCACATGTAATACATTTTAAACAAGTTCCGTTACGAACCATCGTCATGCTACCACACTCAACACAAGCATCTCCTGTGTAACCGAGTTGTTTAGCCTTCTCATAGTCATTCTCGTATCCAATTTTCGCAGCAGAAGCATTGCTTGTAGCTGTAAGTTCAGGAGAGAGTGTTGCAACTTGAGCAACTACCGATACAGGCTCGGTTACCGGAGTTGGTGTCTGCTGGTGGGTTGGGCTAGATCCCATTGGTAAGTTAGCCTCATAATTATTATCCAAACTTGTAACCTTCAAGCTTCGCATATGGATATCATCCACAGGCACATGAGCTAAATCTTCACGACCAAGATAAGTTACCGCCAACTCTCGGAAAATGTAATCTATAACTGAGGTAGACATTTTCACGTGAGGATTCCCATTTACCATGCCACTTGGTTCAAATTTAGTGAACACAAAAGCATCGACAAATTCTTCTAGTGGTACGCCATGCTGTAATCCCAGAGAAATTGAAATAGCAAAGCAATTTAGTAGACTACGGAAAGCAGCACCTTCACGATGCATATCAATGAAAATTTCTCCTAACTGCCCATTTTTGTACTCTCCAGTGCGGAGGTATACACTCTGCCCACCAATTTTTACTTTTTGAGTATACCCTTCACGACGAAATGGGAGGCGTTGCCGTCGAGCCACATATTTGTGTATAATTCGCTCGGCAACTTCAACTACCTTGCTTTGTGCTTTGGCTGTGACAATATCAACGGTTTCTTGTACCTCATCCTCAATTTCTTCGAGTACATCAGCCATGCTATTAAGTGGCTGACTCAATTTAGAGCCGTCCCGATAAAGTGCATTTGCCTTTAACATCATTTCCCATGACATCATATAGGCTTTTTTCATATCCTCAACGGTAGCCTCGTTTGGCAAGTTGATGGTCTTGGATATTGCTCCTGAAAGAAAAGGTTGGGCTGCCGCCATCATACGTATGTGACCTTCAGCTGATATATATCGTGTTCCCGTTCTTCCACACTTATTTGCACAGTCAAAGACAGCCAAATGTTCATCCTTCAAGTAAGGTGCACCCTCTACCGTCATGGTTCCGCAGACATAATCATTTGCTTGCTGAATTTGCTCTCGACTAAACTCTAAGTGACGTAACATGTCAAAGGTAAAATTGTTAAGATGTTCGTCTGTCAATCCCAGCACCTCTCTACAAAAATCTTCTCCTAGGGTAAACTGATTGAATGCAAATTTAATATCAAAACTACTTGGTAATGCAGCCTCTATCGCACTTATTTGACCCGCTCCGAAGCCTTTTTCAGCTAGACTCCCTGGATTAATGTGAGGACAGCCCTCTAAGGTGGCATACCCTTTAGCAAAATTGATGATTTCTTTGGATTCTTTTTCCGTGTATCCCAAGGTCTCTAGCGCATGAGGTACACTTTGATTAATGATTTTGAAGTACCCACCCCCCGCCAATTTTTTAAATTTTACCAAGGCGAAATCGGGTTCGATACCAGTGGTATCACAGTCCATAACTAGGCCAATAGTTCCAGTTGGTGCAAGTACAGTTACTTGAGCGTTTCGGAAACCATGCTTCTCCCCTTTTTGGACTGCTGCATCCGCTGTTTCACGGGCGGCTGTCAACAGATAATTGGGACAAAAGGCTTCATCTATACCGAGTGGTGTAACAGTGAGTCCTTCATAAACCTGGGTTGACTCATTGTATGCAGCGCGTCTGTGGTTCCTCATTACTCGTAGCATGTGTTTTTTGTTACGCTCATATCCATCAAAAGGCCCTAACTCGCCGGCTAGCTCTGCCGAGGTTTCGTAAGCCTTCATGTGCATGATTGCGGTAATGGCACCGGCGATAGCAACGCCTTCTGGACTATCATACGGGATACCCTGTACCATAAGCGCAGCACCAATATTTGCATAGCCTAGCCCAAGCGTTCTGAAAGCATACGATAGCTCAGCAATCTCTTTAGAAGGGAACTGGGCCATAAGTACTGAGATTTCAAGCACGGTAGTCCAAAAACGTGATGCAGCTCGTATAGACTCAACATCGAAGATTGTACAACTACTATCGGTGAAAAATTTCATTAGGTTGAGCGAGGCTAAATTACATGCTGTATTATCCAAAAACATATATTCCGAACATGGGTTGCTTGCACGTATTTCTCCATCTTCTGGACAGGTATGCCACTCATTTATCGTATCATGATACTGCGTACCTGGGTCAGCACAGGACCATGCCGCGTAAGCAATCTGGTCCCAAAGCTCGGTTGCTCTGAGGGTTTCACACGGCTCAGGGGCGCGACCTTCTTCTTCGGCACGTTCTTTTTCAATACGCCAGTGCAAATGCCAATCCTTGTCATCTATTACTGCTTTCATGAACGAATTTGGCACACGCACAGAATTATTCGAGTTTTGTCCCGATACCGTGTTGTATGCTTCTGAATTCCAGTCTGTATCGTAGGTGTCAAACTCTAAATCAGTAAAGCCTTGTTTGGCCAACTGAATTACCCTTTCGATATAATTTAAAGGAACCTGTTCTTTCTTGGCATCCCTGATTGCCTGGGCTAACGCCTTATTTTTAAGCGGATTTCTGCTCATTTCACCATTAAAAATACGCCCTTCTATTTCTACTGGTTTGTGGCATAAATCAATAATCTTTTTAAGATGCCTTTGAGATATTTTTGATCCAGCTACCAGTGCAGCTACTTTCTGTTCCTCGACTACTTTCCAATTGATATAACTCTCAATATCTGGATGATCTAAATCGAGTGTAACCATTTTTGCAGCACGTCTGGTTGTTCCTCCTGACTTTATCGCGCCAGCAGCACGGTCACCAATCTTAAGAAAGCTCATTAAACCAGAAGAACGTCCACCTCCACTTAATGGTTCATCTTCACCACGAATAGATGAAAAGTTACTACCAGTACCAGACCCGTACTTAAATAGCCGTGCTTCGCGTACCCAAAGATCCATGATGCCACCCTCATTAACTAAATCATCATCTACGCTTTGGATAAAGCATGCATGTGGTTGTGGATGGGTATATGAATCCTTAGAACGGGTCAGTTTTCCACTTTTAGCATCAGCGTAGTAATGCCCTTGAGCTGGGCCATTGATGCCATATGCCCAATGAAGTCCCGTATTGAACCATTGAGGACTATTCGGCGCTGCCATTTGTGTAGCCAACATGAAGGCAAGCTCATCATAAAATATTCTAGCATCTCCTTCACTGTCAAAATACTCATACTTCCATCCCCAATACGTCCAGCAACCTGCTAGTCGGTTGAATACTTGACGACTATCCACTTCATGGGTATATTGCTCATTCTCAGGGAGTTGATTCATCGCTGCTGTGTCTGCTACTGATCGCTGCAACCACGTTGGTATTCCTTTTTCATTTACCTTTTTTAGAACTGCAGGTACACCTGCTTTACGGTAATATTTTTGTGCAATAATGTCAGTTGCTACCTGCGACCAGTTTGATGGGACTTGTACATTTTCCATATAGAAGACATTGGATCCATCGGGGTTTTTTATTTCTGAAGTACGACTGTCAAATTTTAAAGTATCGAATGGGGTTTTCCATGTGTCTTTTGTATAAAAACGATTGAATTTCATGTGGCTATTTCGTTTGCGTTGATTTCTCGTTAGTGTAGTTGCAGGTTAAGCCTGCATCGATGATATTTTATACTCCAATGACCAGCCAGCCAGCCTGAGAAGTGACAATAAATATATATGCTGAAATGTATGCTAACAAATTAAATCTGAATTTCTTTTCCACAAAACTCTTCACTTATCCACATTGTAAAAATTACCTACATTATTACTAGTGTTTATGCATTATGAAGCCCGGTAATTAAGCTATATATTTTATTATATAATTTTATAGAACCAAAAAAAATGTTCTTAGGAGAACCAATAAGGCGCATATTTTACTAATGAATATTTTTTATTCTGAACATAAAAGTTATCCACATAATAAATAAGTCATCTTAAATAACAGTATAAAAAATATGATTATATGACTATAAATATATAATAAAATAAATATGTAATAAAATAAATATTAATTAATTTATTTATCTATTATACGAAGCTGATTACTTAATTAGTGTCATTTTCGTAACACGCTGATAGCCATTAAATATGAGATGTGCATAATACACACCCGATGGTAAACTTTGGGCGTTAAATGTCTGTGAATGATATCCTCTCTGCTTTAAAGTTTTCTCTAAGCTGGCTACTTTTTGTCCTAATGAGTTAAATATCAGTAACTCAACCAATCCAGCCTCTGGTATAGAATATTTAAGCTGCGTGGTGGGATTAAATGGATTAGGATAATTAGGGTATAACTCAAATTGATTTAGCGCCAAATAATCTAATTGGTCCATAGCTGTACTCTCTACGTCGTAGATAGCTAAAAAACTACCGGGTATAATTCCCACGCTAAATTCATCCAAATCCTTTAGAGTTTCGGTATCAATCACCCGAACAGAGCCTGCACTCACATAGTCTTTTGCATCGGCTAAATAAAGATGACCACGTGTAGGCTCATAAAAGAACGAATAGTATGAACCCGTTATAATAGTTTCAGTAGTTACATCCACCTGATTTAAATCGACCCGTTTGATCCCCTCGCTTTGAAAGTAAAGCAATTCGTCTGTAGGATCATAACCAAGATGAATGCCGGCTTGTTTTAGCTCCAGCTCCTTACTAACCTGCCATTGCTGACTCTGCGCATCTTTTTCTATCCGAAAAAGACCTCCTGGCCGCTGAGTGCCTTCTATTAGATTCCACTGCGCATCATAATCTCCTGCATAGCCTGTACAAACCACCCATAAATCTCCATTGTTGTCTACGACTATTTGGCCTGGACCAGAGGCTGCGACTAAGGTATCTATCACCGTATGTTGTACCGGGTCAATTACCATAATGGTTGAATCTTGCCCAAAACCATAATTACCTACAAATACTGCCTCCTGATGATAAATCATATATTCGGGGCCATCTCCCACTCCAATTTTGTTGGAAAGAACTTGCTGAGTGGTAGGATTTATCAAATGAATCTCGTCCCCGTACAAATCTGTCACGTAGGCCACTTCAGAGCTTAATATCAACAACTGCCTCGGGCTTGCTCCTTCACGCAGTGAAACTAGACCTTGCTGGGTAAAGGATTCAGTGTCCATTAATACAATTTGTGCTGAGTTATTAATCACGGCATAGATTTGCCCTCCATTATAATGTAGACTTTGAAGTACATCGCCTAAACCTATTCCGTTTACATTCAAAAACACACCATCCTCAATTTTTTTGGTATCCGGATTATAGCGACTAATAGTAGCATTTGAGGAACCAAAGCCACCTTCATTACCAATGAGTATTTGCTCCAATTTAGCCCCTAATTCGACAACTGATTGTCCACTGAACTGAGCTTTATGCTGTGCATTGAGCGGTGCAGTCGTAACTGCAACAATTAGTGCAAAACCGCACAATTTGGTAGTCCCAGAAATTCCTACTCTCAGATGCTTGATTGTATGGCTAAATGCTGTTTTATGTCGTTCTGTTAGACTCATTACAAAATTCGTTAGTATTAGTTTCATAGCGTTTGAATTATTTATGTTTGTTATAGTTAAATATGCTAGTTAACACTCATGATTGCCCTGCTCCCACTTCCTTCACGTTTTAGTTGAATACTTAGCATGAAATGCCTACCTGGCATGGGGTAGTTTAGCACTTGCTCATAGGTTTCTGAAAAAATATTGTTTATCTCTAAGCTCCAACTTAAGTTCCACAGCAGCCGCCTAGGAATATTTCTACTAGCTCCTTTAAAATCCTTCTCGACTTGGTCTGTTCCTAAAATCCTGTCAGCTGCCCAAGGTATTTCGACACCAAAAGATGCATTCCATGTTGAATACGCAGAAAGAGGATCAAAAGGACTGGAATGATCTGCACTGCTATATCGCTCAGCCACATATGAATTAGAAAGCATGGCCTGCAATTCTTTATACTGCACATGTATATAATGTTTAAACTGCCATTTGGGAGTGTAACGAAGTTGCATATTTAGTGCGGGATCACCTTTGTAGCGTTCTTTATCCATGTGCGCAATCACCTGATATGCTCCACTTTTAACCACTCCACTAAACTGAGCATGATGGAATGCTAGGGCGATATCCAATTCTCCCCCTCTAGCAGTAATTGCTTCTATATTAAGGGGCTTTGAAAGTCCCTGTTCATCCGGCAACCAACGTATTCCATTGTTCACAGTATTCCAATAATAACTCAGCTGAACATCGGTTCTTAACTTTCCCCCATCCCAATGTAGCAGAGTCTGAGCCAACTGCAATCCACTTTCTATCGAATAAACCTGTTCACTGCGAAGATCTGAATTCCCTAAAACCGGCCAATACAGATCATTGAATGTAGGTATGACTGAATGTTTAGCCGAGAGGAAGCGGATTCCAAGTGCGGGGCTTAACTTCGAGTTCCACCCCAACTCTCCGGACCAATTCAACCCAAAATCATCATAATAGGCTTGGTTCATATCAACTCTAAGGATATTTCTCGTTCCATACTCTCCATGGAGAGTATGCCGGTGTGAAAATGACCATCGAGAGCGTGTTACCTCATAATCTGTACTATTTACACCTGTAATTGACCACTCTACCAAACTTTGTAAATAAGCGGACTTTCCTAATCTGTTTTGGTGTTCGATACGAATAATGCTACTCCAAATATCGCTTTCACTATCAATCTCTTTATCGGGATCTTTAAAATCTAGTGCTTGCCATAGGCCAAAATGCTGTATTCTCCACTGATTCCTAATGCCCCACCTTAGCCCTTGTATCCAACGTAAATAAGCATCGGATTGATTCGCTCTAAGAGAGGGCGATAGCTTGCTCCCCGGTATATTATTGTCTTGGGTAAAAGCCCAAATGGTGCTTTGATATTCACTTTTAGCGACAAAGGAGCGTAAGGATGAAAAAGTTCTGTTGAAAATTTTATCCCTAGAGCCTTTCAACGTCATCTTGCTTGGTTCTTTTTTAAAATTGAATAAAACTGAATGAGATTGAGAGTCATTATTCTCACGGCTATACCATTTAGGAATTATTGCTCGCTGCTCTGGGTCAAATACTCGTTTTTTAAAGTCAAAATTATTTTCGGCCACCATACGGTACACTCTTAGGTCCCAAGATATATTATCTTTGGAAGATGCTGCATGAACCCTCGTCTGCTTTGCCCCATACTTACCCATCGAATACTGAAGAGCTATCCTATCTCCATCAAATGTTTGCTGAAGAATATGCATCGATCCAGCTCCACTCTGACCAAATCGAGCTTGTCCTAAGCCAGGAGTGAATAATACTGCGTCAAATAAATTACTCGGTATTAAAGACAAATCCACTACGCCAAGCATAGGATGATTTAGCCCGAAACCATTCCAAACCACCTGATTTCTGGATGCTGGTAAGCCTCTTTGGGAAAGTAAAGCTAAGCTACCTGGACCGTTGGTTTGCACATAGGCTGAACTAAATTCTTGTGCAATACTTCCCATATGCGACGCAAAACGAAGTTCTAAAAGTTCCTTTGATAAACGTCCATACTGAGTTCCGAGCAGTTGAAAATCTTGGTAAGGATTCTGAGCTATGATTTCAATTTCGGCCAAACCTATAATGGGTAAATTAGCCAAAGTGTCATGAGCTTCTATTTGCATTTCATGGGCCATTGCATGAATGTTAAGAGTAAAGGTAATCTGTACTATTAGGAATGTCAGACCAGGAAATGTAATCAGTTCGTAATAAAAGTGATTAATAGCCCATCTAGTTGTAAGTTCATTTGCTGCGATTGAAACGCTAAGATTAAATAAATGTGAAAATCTAACCATCACACGGTATTAACAACTAGATTTGTAGGTTCCACTATACGACTAGTTGGCAGTTAGTACTGATTAATTAAAGTTGCCCACGGAAATTCTAGCTCCCGAAAATTTCCTGAGAAATAGATGCTAATTGCGTTGATGGCAGGTCTCCTGACTTTTCCACCTCGAGGCCTTCCCGTTAAGTTAATAACAGTGGCAAGATTTGCTCGTAGGATTGGTGTGAACAATTCATATTTACAATGAAGTTATTCGAATGGAATTACAGTTGCGGGTACAGCTCCGGATTTACACCGGATTCCCTTTTGATCTCAATTAAGAGTACCATCACTATTTCAAAGAGTACCATAAATATAAATGCTCCTTGAATCAATACAAAATGATTATCACAAATCAATATTAAAGTTTATACTCTAGGATAATTTCAAAAGGTAAATCCTACTTAATCTGTTCCCATGGTATGATTTCATTAACCTTCTTATTTTATTCAAATGAACAATATTTAATCGTCTTATGAACCACGAAGATACTACTCACACGGATAATAGTCGCATTCATGGTGAATTTTTTTCTGTTCGAGCATCGGAAACAGCACCCGATGAGTGTATGCATTTGAGCGCCTTGGCTAGATTATTTCAAGAAGTAGCCGGCAATAATGCTAAAGAACTTTCCTTTGATATTACAGACATGCATGCTCAAAATATG
>CESW01149664.1_pt1 | contig 12230 bp, 12 predicted proteins | sample 531171 | NCBI WGS metagenome assembly CESW01 (sample SAMEA2621859, study PRJEB7988) | marine metagenome | biome: marine biome (ENVO:00000447); feature: surface water layer (ENVO:00002042); material: "saline water (ENVO:00002010), including plankton (ENVO:xxxxxxxx)" | depth 5 m
AATGCGGGAATTTACAAAAGCATTCTAGGTTCTATCGAGGTAGCTTTATATGACTTACAAGCTAGAATAAAAGAAATACCTCTTTATAAATTATTTTCTAATGATGCTTTCTTTCCTTCTCTTTATGCGTCAGGCGGGAGTGTAATTACTTCTAAAAGAGAACTAGATAATGATATTAATTTGGCTAAATCTAAAGGATTGGAATCATTCAAGATGCGAATTGGCAAACAATCATGGAAGGATGATTTAAACAGAGTAAGTCATGTAAGAAAACATCATCAATCTATGGATTTAATGGTGGATGCTATATCAGGTACAAGAAATCCTGTATGGAGTTTTGATGAAAGTTTAGAAAAATTTAAATCTCTAGAAGATTTTGATTTAACTTGGCTCGAAGAGCCACTATCTCCTGAAAAACTAAGCGATCATTTTTCTTTAAAAAATATTTTAAATATCCCTTTAGCTGCAGGAGAAGCATATACTTCCGAAACAGAATTTCTTGGACTTATAGGGATAGCTGATATAGATATTGTTCAATTTGATGTTACTCATTCAGGAGGGTTTAGTATGGCTAAGACTGCTTATGAATTAGCAATTAGCTCAAATAAAAAATCCGCTTTTCATGTTTGGGGAAGTCTTATTGCCCAAATGGCTAATTATCATCTAGCTTTATCTATGAAAGAGCTATTTTATTTTGAAGTTCCTTTGCTTGAGTTAGAACTTAACGATTATTTGATTTATTCAAATGAAACTATTTTTGAATTAGTAAAAAAAATTCCTGAAGATCCAGGTCTTGGTCTTTTTTTAGATGAAAAGGCTATAAATAAGTTTAAGTTTGTACCCAATACAGAATATAAATGGTAAATCCTTTGATTTTGTCTTGTGATTGGTATCAAGACTTAAAAATGTATCAAATTCCTGATACTCTAATTTCAGATTTAATTAAGGAATATCCAAGTCTTTCTATAGTCCCTGTTAATTGTCCTGGATTACCTGATCATGATGAAAATTCAAAAGTTTATTTCGGTAATCGCCTGGATGAGAATCTTTTAAAAAATATGCCTCTTTTGGATTGGGCTCATTTCGGGTCTATTGGCATAGATAAACTATCTCATAAGACTATTGAAGAAAATAAATTAACTATTACAAATAGTAGAGGAACGATGGAAGAGGCCGTTGCGGCATCTGCATTATCTTTCATTTTTTCTTTGGCAAGAGGATTTAAGAGGATATATCTTTCTTCAATAGAAAATTCTTTTGGTAGAAAAGACTATGACCAATTTTTTCCATATTCCAGTGATGTCTTTGGATCAAAATTTTGTATCTTAGGTTATGGAACAATATCTTTTACTTTGTTAAAAGCATTAAAACCTATAGCTGGAAAGATTAATGTAGTTACGAGATCAAAAAGAAAAATCTCTGGCTTATCTTTTTTTAATTTTTCTGAAATTAATCAAGCGGTTAGGGATTCCGATTTCATAATCAATTTGTTACCTCATAAAAAAAATACATTGAATATAGTAAATAAAAAAGTTATTTCTAACTTTGCTAAGGAAAGTATCTATGTAAATTTAGGAAGATATTCAACTAATGATGAAAGATGCCTGGTAGAAGCAGTTTATAAAAATAAAATAGCTGGGCTTGGTTTAGATGTTTTTTCTGGAGATGACAGTCTGAAACAAAAAATGTTTAAACACCATAATATAATTCTATCTCCTCATGTTGCTGCAGTTTCAAAAAATTACTGGATAAAACAAACAGAAATAGTTAAGTGGAATTTAAAACAGTACTTTAAAGGAGATTTTAAAAAAATGAAAAATTTAGTTTATTTGAAAGGAAATCTCAAATGAAAATCCTCACAATCATCCCAGCCAGGGGAGGTTCAAAGGGAGTTCCTAAGAAAAATATAAAGCTTCTTAATGGCAAACCATTGATTTATTGGACTCTTAAGCAATGTGATTTACTTCAGGATTTGACTGATGTATTAATTAGTACCGATAACGAAGAAATTGCAGAGGTTTGTAACAAATTTGGATATAGAGTAAAGGGACTTAGACCTAAAAATCTTGCAGGAGATGAAGTAGAGACTTTAGATGTTTTGAATTATGAACTTCAACAGCAAGAAAATGATTTGAAATTTAAATATGATTATGTCTTGCTTCTTCAGCCAACTTGCCCATTAAGAAAAGCTAAACATATCAAAGAATGTTTAAGTTTATTGGATGGAGAATTTGATAGCATAGTTAGCATAAAAAATGTTGAAGGAGATCATCCTCATAGAATGAAAAAGATTGTTGGTAACAAATTAGTTAATTATGTCGAGCAAGGTTTTGAAGATATGAGGCCTAGACAAAAACTTCCACCCGTTTACATTAGAAATGGAGCAATTTACATAACAAAATCGGAACTTATACGATCAAAAACTTCCTTGGTAGGAGAAAATTGTGGTTTCTATGAGATGAATCAAATTGATTCAATCAACATAGATAATCTGTCCGATTTTTACGCAGCTGAATCTTTAATGAAAAATGAAATGAAATGAAAAATATAAGTGTTATAGGTATTGGATATGTAGGTTTACCTTTAGCTATAGAATTCTCAAAAATTCATAAAGTTATCGGATTTGATTCTAATCCTACCAGAATAAAAGAGCTCAGAAGTCATTTTGACTCCACAGGAGAAGTAGATACAAGGGAACTTCAGAATAAAAAAAATTTATTTTTTTCCACCAAAGAAAAATCTATCTCAGGTAGTGATTTTTTTATTATCACTGTTCCTACTCCAATAAATAAATTAAAAAAACCTGATTTAGCCCCTCTTAAAGAAGCATGTAAACTTGTAGGTAAATATCTCAGGAATGATTCTACTGTAATCATTGAGTCTACAGTTTATCCAGGCTTGACCGAAGAAGTATGTGTGCCAATTCTTGAAAACACTTCTGGCTTAAAAATTAATAAAGACTTTTTTGTCGGCTATAGTCCAGAAAGAATAAATCCTGGAGATAAAAATCATAGACTAGTAGAAATAAAGAAAATTGTGAGCGGGTCCAATAAAAAAGCTAAAAGAATAGTTGCAAGTTTATATAAATCGATTATCAAAGCTGATGTAATTGAAGTAAATTCGATTAAAGTGGCCGAGGCTGCCAAAGTAATAGAAAACACTCAAAGAGATATTAATATCGCATTGATGAATGAGCTTGCTGTGATTTTTGAAAAGTTAAATATTGATACAAAAGAAGTTTTAGATGCTGCATCAACTAAATGGAATTTCTTGCCATTTTCACCAGGATTGGTTGGTGGACACTGCATCAGTGTTGACCCTTATTATCTGACCTTTAAGGCTCAAAAAGTAGGTTATGAACCAGATGTGGTTCTTTCGGGAAGGAAAATAAATGATTCAATGGGTCAAAGAGTAGCAGAAAGAACTTTACATTTTTTAAGAAAAAAATCTAGTATTTCAAGTAAAACGAATATATTAATATTAGGTTTCACTTTCAAGGAAAATTGTCCAGACGTACGAAATACAAAAGTAATTGATATATTTAAAACTTTAAGAAGAAGGAATATAAATGTAGAAATTTTTGATCCAGAAGCAGATTCAAAAGAGGTAAAAAATTTATATCAGATTAATTTAGTAAAGGATGAAAAAAAACTTAAAAACTTTGATGCTGTAATTATTGCCGTAGCTCATGATAAATTTAAAAAAATGTCTTTGAAAAAAATAAAATCGTTTTGTAAAACAAATAGTGTAATTTTTGACGTAAAGTCTATTTTTGAAAAACATGAAGTAGATGGAAGATTATAATGTCAATTCTAGTTACCGGATGTGCAGGATTTATTGGTTTTCACACTTCGAAATTTTTATTAGAGAGGGGCGAGAATGTAATTGGAATTGATAACTTGAATGATTACTATGATGTAAGTTTAAAAAAAAAGAGACTTAAGATTCTTCAAGAATCTATTAAAGAAAATCAAAAAATAAAATTTAGTTTTTATAAGTTTGGCCTAGAAAATGAAAAAAAAATTCGCGAATGTTTCAAAGAAAACAAAATCAAGATAGTAATAAATCTTGCAGCTCAAGCTGGAGTAAGATACAGCATAGACAATCCTCATCTATACGCAAAAAGTAATATAATAGGGTTTCTGAATATCTTAGAAGCTTCCAAGGATTATAGTATCGAACATTTAGTTTACGCTAGTACCAGTAGTGTTTATGGAGCAATAACTTCTCTTCCTTTTAAAGAAAATATTCCAGCTGATTATCCTATTCAGTTTTATGCTGCCACGAAGAGAGCAAATGAATTAATGGCACACAGTTATAGTCACTTATTTAACTTACCCACTACAGGTTTAAGATTTTTTACTGTTTATGGCCCATGGGGCAGGCCAGATATGGCTCTTTTTAAATTTGTCAAATCTATTTTAGAAGAAAAACAAATTCAAATATTTAATAACGGAAATCATCAAAGAGATTTCACCTATATAGATGATATCGTTGATGGAATCGTTAAGGTTGCATTCAAACAGCCCAAATCAGATCTTTCATGGATAAAAAATCCTAGTCCAGATAAAAGTTCTGCTCCTTTTAGAATATTTAACATAGGAAATAATACCTCAGTAAATTTGCTAGATTTCATTAAAGAAATAGAATTACAGTTAGGCAAGAAAGCAAAGAAAAAATTTGTACCTTTGCAAAAAGGAGATGTAAAAGATACCTTATCTGATATCTCAAGCATTAGCAGCTACACAAACTACAAGCCAAAAACTAGCTATAAGGAGGGTATTAAAAAATTTATAGAATGGTATTTAGATTACTATAAATAATTTAAAAAAATTTTTTACATTCTTTTTTGTTAGAATTAATCAGGATTAAAGCCCGGGTGGTGGAATTGGTAGACACAAGGGACTTAAAATCCCTCGAAGGCAACTTCGTGCCGGTTCAAGTCCGGCCCCGGGTACCATTTTTTTGAAAAAAATATGTTAGAAAGTGATATTAAATATGAGGACGAAATTGATTTAAAGAAACTATTGTATATTGCATGGAGCGCAAAAAATTTTATAGCTTCTTTTACTCTAATATTCATTTTGGCTTTTTTTCTTGTATCTGTTTTTACTATTCAGGATAGGTACACATCAGGCATTACCGTTTTAGATAATGATATTTCAAGCGATGGATTTTTAAATGATATTTCGGGTCTTGCAAGTATAGCCGGAGTTAACATTAAAACTTCAAATTCTTCTTCTAAAAAAGAATTGGCTCTTGAGGTTATGAAATCTTTAGATTTCTTCGAGAATCTTTATAAGGATGATAAATTTGCTGCGGAACTTATGGCTGTAGAAAAATATGATACAAAAAGCCAGAAAACTATTTTTGAAACTTCTATGTTTAATTCTGCATCTGAAGAATGGAGATTAGATAAATTTGGAAAATCTGTAAAACCTAGCTTGATTTCTGGGCATTCCGAATTCCATGAGGATTTTTTTAGAATAATTGAAGGCGATTCTTTCATTAGAATTGAAGTCACTCATTTATCTCCAATAGTTGCTGAAAAGTGGGTTACTAAAATATTTAAGAATATTAACCTATCCATCCAAACAAGAGATAAGGAAGATGCTCGACAGTCAATTGAATTTTTAAATGAACAAATAAGAAAAAATAAGTTTGTTTTCATTGAGAATAATTTATCAGGATTGTTAACTCAAGAAATGCAAAAATTAATGCTGTCTGAAATATCAGACGAATATGTTTTCAAAGTAATAGATTCTTCAAGAGTTCCTGAATTTCCTACCGAACCTAATAGGATTTTAATCACAACTCTTGGTGGCTTAATAGGGCTTACGTTATCACTTATGATGGCTTTAATTTATGGTTTTTATTCCTCAAAAAAAATTGAGTTAAATTTTATCCCCCCCAGCATTAAGACAAAAAAAATATAATTTCTCATAGTTAAATATGATTAGTATACTTTTGCAAAGAAACATCATTGCTGGGCTAATTCTAACTTTGCCGTTTTCAAGATTTTTGAACTTTGATGTAGTTGCAAATCTAGCAATTAGCGACCTATTTTTGCTATTAAATTTTATTCTAGCAATGCTTTATTTAAAAATAAGTATATGGTCTATTCCAATATTTGTTTTATTTCTTGCAAGTACCATCTCTTATTTATTCAACTATGAAAATAGCAACATAATCGTGCTTTTTTCATTTCTCCTAAAAGCGTTTTTATGCGTTCAAATAATCAATACAAAAAAATACTACACGTTTTATCTAAAAGTATTTATTTTATCCGGTATTTTCTGGATTTTGATGGGTATTCTTCTTACAGATGGATTATTTTTTGATCTTTCAGAAGAGTTTTCCCAGAATAGAAACGAGTTAGCCCATTACTCTTTGCTAGTATATTTTTTTTCATTTTTAATTTGTTTTTCAAACGATATTGGAACTAGCAAAGAATATAAACTTTTATCACTTTTTATGATTATTATGTCTTCGATAGTTATTTTAGTATCGCAAAGCAGAGGAGCAATTATTGCATGGGGTTTAGTACAGATTATATTTTTGATTAAAAATAGAAAAATCTTTCTTCTATTATTTCTAGCAATTTTTATGGCCCTTGTCTTTTCTGTTATGGACTTTTCTGATTATGAATTACAGAGAATAACTACCATTACTTCTTTTGAACCAGCAACAAATGCTGACGAAGTAAGAATAGAAAATTTAATTCTTGGATATGAGTTATTTTCATCAAGTCCTGTGATTGGTGTTGGGCCAGGAGGATTTATTCTGAATCATCCTGAAAATAAAGTGATGCATAATACTTATGCCTCTACAATTGTCGAGCTAGGTATACTAGGATTTGTATCACTTTTATTACTTTTTATTATGCCATTAATTTTATTTTTTAGAAAAAAAATGCATAGATTTTCACCTCTTGAAGAATACTGTTTGTTTGGAGCTATGTTTGCAGTGTCTATTCATTCAATGACTATTGAATCACTTTCAAAATTTGCAGTTTTTTTAAGCTTTTCTATTTTAATTTCTTCGATTCTCATGAAAAAAAATGCAAGATGAAAACTATAATTGTTGGAAATGGAAGTAACTTAAAAATTCTTAACGAATCTTATAATTCAGCAATTGCTGCGAATTCATCAATATCTAGAATTTCTAATTTAAAGTGTACAAAATCTTTGGTGCTAAGCGAAAGTTTGCTTTGGGATAAAGAAAAACTGTTGTTAGCTAAAGATATTAATTCTGAAAACCCTTTTGATTCTAAAAGGTCTTTACAGATAAGGCTTGAAAAACAAAAAGCCCTTGAAGGATCGGAAGTAAACGACCTAGTTATACTATCCAATGAAAGAGATATCAATTATGCAAAAAGATTAGAAGATTTAAAGATTAACTATGATAATCTTAAAATTTTGTCACATCTAGGTAGAATTAAAATGATTATCAAGGTGATCGGTGTTCTTAATTTATTTATGTACTTTCTAAAGAAAGATATAAATATCTTAATCAAATTTTTTCTGTCAATCCTAAAAGTTTATTTAGGAGGAAGAATGCCTTTGGCTTTCAGAGCTTCTACAGGTTTAATATGCATCTTTTACGCATTATCAAAAAAAGAAAATAATATTGAAATTTCCGGCATTGGCAATAATTCTGGTAATCATAGTTTCTATAATTCAATTTATGTCGAAAATAAATCGTTACATTCAATTGATCAGGATTTTTTAAAAATTTTAAGTAATAAATTCTCTTTAACATTCCATAACTAGATATGAATTTTTTTAATATAAACAACTATTTAAAATTGGAAAGGCATAAGAAAATAGAAATTTCACCGGAAAGAGTAGAGTCTTTTTTTAAATATACTGAACCTTATCAAGGTCCAGAAAGCACAAATAAAATTATTGGTAAAGTTTGGGAAAATGTTTTCGACAAGTTTGGAACAAATATTTTTGATTTAATTTATAAAAAAGAAATTTTCAAAATTTCAAAAGCTTACGAAGATTATTATGTAAATGGTATATCAGATGGAGCATGTGCAGGTAAGGGATTAGAAAAAATAAGAAAAAAAATTCAATACTCAAGAAGAAATTTTTCAAGGTTAAAATCTCTTGCAAAACATTTAGAACTTCAACATAACAATCAAAATCTTTTCGAAAAAGATAATTTCATTTTACTTAATAAAATAATTTCAAAATTTCACATATCAGACAAACTTTATGAAGGACAGGCATGGACTTGGGAAATAGATGAAAAGAAGATCCATGCGGAAATATTTGATCATATATATTTTGCAGATATTCTTATAAAATTAAGTGAGATCTACGAATGGGAAGATTTTACTTTTTTAGGAGATGGCTCAGGTATTCTTTCATCTTTAGTAATCAATAATCAGATAAAGGACGCTAATTATAAATTTATAGATATAGTCCATTTTTTATTTAAACAATTCTTAACAAATTTTAATGAAACGAAAACATCTTTTTACTTAGCTGAAAATTTTTCTTATGAAAATTTTCCTTCCTCTCGAGTTCTGGTCAATCAAGACTCTTTTCCAGAAATAAATGATCAAGGCCTAAAGAATTATTTTAATTTAATAAAAAGCTCAAAAATTGACTATGTAGCTTCATATAATCAGGAGCTTTATGTAGATAATCACACAAATTATAGAAAAATGCTCTTTGAATCTGGCATGAAAAGTTTAATTAGATTTGAAAGCACCATGAGAAAAAACTATTTTATTGAAATTTTTAAAAGATTTTAAAAATGAAAGAAATAGAAAGAAATAAAAAAGTTGTTTTTACAGTTATTACTGGAAATTACGATAGAAACTATGAACCGGATTTTAAAAAATCTTCGGAAATAGATTATTTGCTCTTTACAGACAACAAAAATAAAAAATCAAAATTTTGGAAAGTTAAATATCTCAATAAATCTCAAAATCCAATCTTGATGAATAGAGAATTAAAGATCTATCCATTCAAAATTTTAGAGGATTATGATCAAAGTATTTATGTTGACGGTCGCATTAAACTTCTGAATTGCTTGATGCCTATTTTCAAAGAAAATTTAAACTATGATTGGGCGGGACCTAAACATAGATTTGGTAATAATGTTATTGATGAAGCATTTAGATGTTTTGATGCCTCAAAGATAAGTTTTTCAGAACTAAAAGATTTTGTTCTAACAAACATAGATTTAGATTTTAATAATCTTCCATTCCCAGAATGTGGATTAATTTTTAGAAAACATAATGATGAGGTTAAAGAGTTTTCTAGGATATGGAGAGAGCTTTTTACTAAAGGTCCAAATAGAGATCAAATGCATTGGCAGAAGGCATACCTGAAAAAGAAAATAAATTTTTCATATCTCAATTTTAGTTTCTCTGATGAAAATTCATTCGTAAAAATTGGCAAACATAAGTCTTATAAATATGATTATTTGATGAAAAAAGCAAAGATGTTAATTAGAAAAAAAGTATTTGGTTAATGAAAATTTTGTTTTTACTTTATGGTATTGGTAGGGGTTTAGTAACTTCAGAGCCCTCAATTATGTCAAACGTTATTCTTCCTCTAATAAAACAAGGAAATAAAGCAGAAGTAATATATTGTTTTAATGAAATTAAAGAAATAAATAATCCTAGATCCGAAGAAAAAGGCTTAATTGAAGCCCCAAGAGAGGGAATTTTTAAAAACGCTAAAATTATCTTTACAAATCCTAGTGAATTGTTGGTAGAAGAATATTTTGAACTTAGCAAAAGATACAAAGACATCCATAACGATAATTATTTATCTTATAGAAATTTAGTTTCGCAGTTAGCTATGCTAAATAAACTGTCTTCTTATATTGACTTAAATGAAGCTGAAAGAGTTGTATTTTGCAGAGATGATCTGTATTTCCCAGACAAGATTACAAATTGGAAAAAAATCTTAAAGGTTAGTGAAAGGTTTCCTGTTGTGCCTTCAAGGCAATGGCATTCAGGAGTTTTTGAGAGATTTTTAATATGTAATAGTCATGTATCAAAAGATATCGCTCAGAGATCGAAGTTTATTCCTGACTTTTTAAATAATTTTGAATTTTTAAATGGTGAAATACTTCTAAATTACGTTTTTGATAAATTATCAATTAAACCAGCTTCTTTACCTTTAAAAACTTTCAGAGTAAGAATTGATAAAATACAAAAAGAAAATTTTTTAATTCCTTTTTGGAGACCAAAAGAAATGTTGAGAATTATAATTTCTAGATTGAGATTTATTTTTAGTTAATGAAAATTCTTTTAGAAAATAGTGATCAATTTTCTCTATTCAATAGACAGGAATCCTTGTTCTCAAAAGATATTCAAAGCACTGAAAGTAAACTTAATGAAATTCTTGGCGATTCAAAAATTTTAATTGTTGGGGCCGCTGGGTCAATAGGACAATCTGTATCAAATGAAATCTTCAAAAGAAATCCTAAAATTCTTCATTTAGTTGACTTAAGTGAAAATAATCTTGTTGAACTTATTAGAACTCTTAGAAGTTCATTTGTCGAATTCGGCGGAGAGTTAAAATCATTTGCACTAGATGTAGGATCAAAAGAATTTGAACTTTTTATTTCACAAAGCTGCAAATATGATTTTGTCTTTAACTTGTCTGCTCTAAAACATGTAAGGAGTGAAAAAGATCCTTTCACATTGATGCGATTAATAAATGTAAATATTTTTAATTCATTAAAATTATTAAGGTTAACTGAGCACACCGATTTAAAGAACTATTTTTGTGTGTCTACAGATAAGGCTACTAATCCAGTTAATTTAATGGGTGCAAGTAAAAAAATAATGGAAAACTTTCTGATTAGGGAAAGTGAATATCAAAACATTTCCTTGGCTAGATTTGCAAATGTAGCTTTTTCCGATGGATCATTACTTTTTGGCTTTGAACAAAGAATTAAAAAAAAACAGCCTCTATCAGCTCCTCTAGATATTGAAAGATACTTTATTACTCAACAAGAGTCTGGAGAGCTCTGCATGATTTCTGGAATCTTGGGCAAAAACAGGGATATTTTTTTTCCAAAACTTAATGAAAAATTTAAGTTAATGAGGTTTTCTGATATTGCATTAAATTATTTAAATGGCTTAGGGTTTGAACCCGAAATATATGACAATGAGTTTGAGGCTAAGGAGAACATCTCGTCGTTAATAAAGAAAAAAAAATGGCCATGTTATTTTTTTGAAAGTGATACAACTGGCGAGAAGCAAATAGAAGAATTTTTTACCAATGAAGAATCTATTGATGCCAATAGCTTCAGAGAAATTAACATCATAAAAAATAAATTAATTTATGATGATGATTTATTAAATTATTTTGAACGAGAAATAAAAAGATTGGTTAGTAAAAATTTTTGGTTAAAAAAAGATATAGTGGAAATTTTTCAAAAAACTCTCCCAAATTTTATTCATAACGAAAAAAATAAAGATCTTGATCAAAAGATGTAATGATAAGAATACTTGATTTTTCTCTCAGCTTTTTAGCGATAATAATTTTATTTCCCTTAAGCATTCTTCTAATATTTATCTTAAGATTTTCTGGAGAGGGAGAAATTTTTTTTATACAAAGAAGAATTGGAATAAGAGCTAAGCCATTTAATTTAATTAAATTTGCAACTATGTTGAAAGATAGTCCAAGTATAGGTTCTGGACTGATAACAATTAAAAATGATTCAAGAATACTTCCTTTTGGCCACTTTTTAAGAAGATCAAAAATTAACGAACTTCCCCAATTAATTAATATTTTAAAAGGAGAAATGAGTTTTATAGGCCCAAGACCACTAACTCTTGAAAGCTTTAATAGTTATCCACACTCTTTGAAGCCAAAATTAAGACATATAAAACCAGGACTTTCTGGATTAGCCTCATTGTTGCTTAGGAATGAAGAGGAGATTTTATCAAAGGTCTCAAATCCCAAATACTTTCACTCAAACACTCTTGCACCATTTAAAGCTGAAACAGAAGTTTGGTATTATGATAAAAGAAATTTAGCAAATTACTTTTTTTTGATTTTTTTAACCATTTTTATAGTTTTGAAACCTAAAACAAAAATTTTAAATGTCTTTTTTAAAGATAAGCCTAAGATGCCGCAAGAATTAGAGGTTTTAATAAATTCATAGTTAATGGAAAAATTAAAGAAAATCATAATTCCTGTTGCTGGACTAGGAACCAGAATGTTGCCAGCAACAAAAGTAATTCCGAA
>CESW01022998.1_pt1 | contig 12188 bp, 10 predicted proteins | sample 531171 | NCBI WGS metagenome assembly CESW01 (sample SAMEA2621859, study PRJEB7988) | marine metagenome | biome: marine biome (ENVO:00000447); feature: surface water layer (ENVO:00002042); material: "saline water (ENVO:00002010), including plankton (ENVO:xxxxxxxx)" | depth 5 m
TTTTAAATTTTGTTCCTTAGAGATCAAAAATGGGTTCAATGACTTATTGTGGTAGCAAAAAATGAAAATAGCTTTGTTTTTAGATTATCTTTTAAAAAAAAAAATTAATCAAATAGAATGAATTGAGGATTTATGGAAAATGACTCTGATAATAAGGAAATACTAGTTGACCAAGCATGGAGAACTGGAGAAGAATCAAAGCGTTTTTATGAAATGACTTATGCTGGGGCAACAAGTTTTTTAAGGCGTAAATATACTAAAGAATTAAAAGATATTGATATAGCAGTGTCTGGTGTGCCATTTGATTCTGCTGTTACTAATAGACCAGGTTGTAGGCTAGGACCAAGAGGTATTAGAGCTTCATCTGTTGAGTTGGCCTCTTTAAATTCATATCCTTTTGGAATTGACCCTTTCCAGCATATAAATGTAATAGATTACGGTGATTGTTACTTAAACACCCACAAGCCTGAAAGTATTGAAGGTTCGATATATCAACACGCAAAAACAATCATTGAAAGTGGAACTAAGATGTTAACCTTTGGAGGGGATCACTTTATATCGCTCCCACTCCTTAGGGCTCACGCAGAAGTATACGGACCAGTTTCACTTCTTCAATTTGACTCACATTGTGATACTTGGGAACCACAAGGTCCAATAGATCATGGCACTATGTTTTTAACTGCCGTTAATGAGGGATTAATTAATGTTGATAATTCAATCCAGGTTGGCCTAAGAACTCACAATGAATTAGATGTAGGCATTGAAGTTATAGATGTTAGATATATTCATGAACAAGGAATAAAAAAATCAGTTGAAAGAATATTAAAAAGGATAGGTGAAACTAAATGTTACCTTACTTTTGATATTGACTTTCTTGATCCTGCTTTTGCTCCTGGAACAGGAACACCAGTTTGTGGTGGTGTGGCAACATGGCAGGCACTAGAATTTATAAGATCTTTGGAAAATATAAATTTTGTAGGTATGGATTTAGTAGAGGTTTCACCACCTTTTGATCATGCTGAAATTACTTCTATGGCTGCGGCAACTGTTGCCCATGACTGGATCTGTATTATGGCAAATCAAAAAAGAAAACTAAACTTATGAAATTATCTAATTTTTTTGAAGCTCACCCTGAAATAAAAAATCTTAAAGTGGTATTAACAGATCTAAACGGAGTTTTCAGAGGAAAAAAAATCCCTATTTCTGAAATTGGTAAAATTGAAAGTGGTAATTTTAGAATGCCATTTTCAGTCATGAATTTAGATATTTGGGGAAATGATATTGAAAAAAGTAAATGGGTTTTCTCCACGGGAGATGCTGATGGAAAATGTTTTTGGACAAAGAAGAAACCTTTAATAATAAATGGTGACAATAACAACAGTGCTTTAGTTCCAGTATCTATGCATCATGAAAATAAAAAACCATTTATGGGTGACCCTAGTCATCTTTTAATAGAATTAGAAAGTAATCTTAGGAAGCAAAATTTAACGCCAGTAATGGGCGTAGAGTTAGAATTCTACTTAATTAAAATAAAATCAAACCTAGAATATTCAGATAGTAATATGTATTCGATTTCAGAGATTGATAAGCACCATGAATTATTCGACGAAATTGCCAAAATTTCTGAAGAAAATAACATTAAAATTGAGAGCACTATATCTGAAGCAGGACCAGGTCAGTTTGAGATAGTTTTGCTCCATAATAATAGCTTGATAGGTGTTGCAGAAAATATAATTTTTTTAAAATATATTTTAAGGAGTTTAGCCTTGAAGCATGGATATGATGTAAGTTTTATGTCTAAGCCATTTGGAAATTTACCAGGGAGCGGTATACATGTTCACTATTCCATTCTTGATAACAGAAATAAAAATATATTTGACAATGGTACTTTGAAAGGCAGTAGTTCCTTAATGTTTGCTATTGGAGGCCTTATGGAAACAATGTCAGAGTTGACGCTCATAATGGCGCCTCACCTTAACTCTTACAGAAGAATTGTTTCTGAAACTCATGCCCCTAATATAATTTCTTGGGGATACGAAAATAGGACTGTTGCTTTAAGGGTACCTGGAGGTGAGAACAAATCCAGAAGAATTGAACACCGAGTTGCAGGTTCAGATGTTAACCCCTATTTACTAATAGCTTCAATAATTTTAGGAGTACAAAAAGGATTAAAAGAAAAAATTAAACCTTCCAGTCCGGAAGATGGTAATGCTTACAATTCTGAAAAACAAATCTTACCTGCAAGTTGGCAGTCATCGATTAATATATTTAAAAATAGTAAATTTGTAAAAAACAATTTTCCAAATGAATTTGTAGAAATGTATTTAAATTGTAAAAGCCAGGAATGTCAAAAACTTACATCTAAAGTTACTGATGAAGAATTACATGCCTACTTAAAAACTGTTTGACTATATTTTTAACCAGTCCTTAAATTTAAACCAAGACATTCCTATAGTTAAAACAGGTGTCCTTAAAATTCCTCCAGGAAATGTAAGGTGTCTAATTTTACTCAAAATTTCAAATCTTTTAGTTTTATTTAATATCTTTTCTGACATTAACTTTCCTGCAAGAGCTGTTAATGCTACACCATGGCCAGAGTATCCTTGAGTAAAAAAAACATTTTCGCCTATTTGTCCAAAATGGGGAATTCTACTTAGTGTTATTCCTATTCTTCCTGACCACGACATTTCTACACCTACGCCTTTTAAAGAAGGGAAAAGATATATCATTTTTTTATATAAACCCGGAGAAGCATCTTTCGGACTTATATTTGAATAAATAGATGAACCACCAAAAATTAATCTATTTTTATAATCAATCCTATAATAATTCAGCGCTGTATTGCAGTCAGCAACAGCGTGATTGTTAGGGATTAGATTTTTTATGATTTTCTTATCTAAAGGTTTTGTTGCCATTACAGAAGAAATAGCTGGAGCTAATTTGTCAGTCATTAATTTTGTATTAACGCTTTCTAAATAGGCGTTACCACAAAATAATATATTTGATGATTTTATTTTAAAGTTTTCATTAGTTATTAAAACTGGAAATTTATTATCAAACCTCTTTACTGCTTTTGTTTTTTCAAAAATCTTAACACCAAGACCTTTAGCTGCTTCAGCTAATCCTTGTAGATATTTCATAGGGTGAAGGTGCCCACTGCCAGTATCAAGAAGGCCACCCACATATTTATTTGTATTAACGTATTGTTTTATAACATCATTATTTTCTAGAACTTTAAGATTTTCATAACCGTAATTAGACCATTCCTTTTGCATTTCATGAAGTTCATTTAGATGCCTTTTATGCAGAGCGGCATAAACATATCCCATTTTTAAGTCGCATTTTATATTATATTTTTTAATTCTATTTTTTACTATGCTAACTGCTTCAATTCCTGCATCCCAAGCCATTTTATGATTTTTGGAATCAATATCTTTTTTAATTTTATAGAAATCAGAAGACCAGCCTTGAACTAAATGCCCACCATTTCTACCGGACGCACCATATCCTATGTAATCTTTCTCTAAAACGATTACATTTAATCCTGCTTCAGCAAGTTCAATTGCTGATGAAAGCCCTGTAAAACCACCACCTACAATTGAAACGTCACATTCAGCATTCTCTCTGAGGGGATCAAAGGTTTCTGGTGCTGTTAAATCTTTTATATAAATAGAATTATTTAAATTTTTCATTTAAGTACTGAATTTAGTGACTAATCTAAAGTTATTTGGCATATTGCTATTACTTAATCAATACTTTTAAATTTTAGCTATACAGGTTCTAAATGGAATTAGATAATACAAACTATGAGGATATGCTTCTTAATCATCATTTGCCTCCTTTCACTAATTATAAGGATCTAACCAATAATGGAATAAGAATAATTTCCAAGGCATCAGGCAATTACATTTATGATGAAAGTGGAAACAAAATTCTTGATGCAATGGCAGGTCTCTGGTGTGTTAATATAGGTTATGGAAGACATCGATTAGCAGAAGTTGCAAAAGAGCAGATGTTAAAACTGCCTTACTACAATAGTTTTTTTAAAACTAACAACGTTGAAGCTGCAAAATTATCTCAGAAATTAGCTCAAATTACCCCAGAAGGATTAAGCCATTCTTTTTTTGCAAATTCAGGATCTGAAGCTAATGATACTATTATTCGGATGGTAAGGCATTATTGGAACCTTGATGGTCAGCCAAATAAAAGAATAATTATAGGTAGGGAATATGGGTATCATGGCTCAACGATTATGTCCGCTAGTATGGGTGGTATGGTTGACATGCATAATCAAGCAGCAAAAGAAAAAGATTTCCACCATATACCAGCTCCCTATTCATTTAAATATAAAGGTAATCAATCAAAAGATTTATTTTCAGAGACTGCAGCATCGTGGCTAGAGGAAAAAATTCTTGAGCTTGGCATAGATAATGTTGCAGCTTTTGTTGCTGAACCAATACAAGGTGCAGGCGGAGTTATAATACCTCCAAAAGGTTATTTTGATCATATTCAAAATATTTGTAAAAAATATGATATTTTATTTATTGTTGACGAAGTTATTACTGGTTTTGGTAGAACTGGTAGTTGGTTTGCTTCTGATAAAATGAAACTTAACCCGGATATGATGACACTAGCTAAAGGATTAACCTCAGGCTATATTCCAATGTCAGCAGTCATGGTTGGAGACAGAGTAGCAGAAAAATTCATTCAAGAAGGTGGTGAATTTAATCATGGTTTTACATATTCTGGCCATCCTGTTGCAGCAGCTGTTGCATTAGAAAACTTAAACATTATAGAAGACGAAGAATTAATTCAAAAAGCTGATCAATATATTATTCCCTATCTATCTTTAAAAATTAAAGAACTAGATGATCATCCTCTGGTAGGTGAAACTAGAACTTATGGTATGTTAGGATGTGTAGAACTTGTTAAAAATAAATCAGGTCCTGAACTATTTAAAAATACTGGAGAGGCAGGTTCTATTTGTAGAGACTTTTGTATTAAAAATGGGTTAATGATGAGGGCTGTTAGAGATGGTATGATAATGTCTCCATCACTAACCATTTCAAAAGAAGAAATTGATCAGATGTTTGAAAAATTAATAATTTCTTTAGACCAAACTTTTAAAAAACTGAGATAATTTTAAATTAGGAAAGTTGTAAAATGAATTTAAAAAAATGGCTTTCAGATAACAAGATTACTGAAGTTGAATGTTTGGTAAGTGATATTGCAGGTATTCCAAGAGGAAAAATAGTTCCAGTTGAGAAATATATTAATTCCTTTTCTTCTGAAGGGTTGAGATTGCCTGAGTATGTTTTTGGACAAAATGTTACTGGAGATTATGGTGATTCTGAAGTATTAGGTGAAACGGTTGGAGATGTAGTTTTGAAGCCTGATGCAAATACCGTAAGGCTTGTGCCTTGGTACAAAGAGCCAACAGCTCAAATAATACATGATGCATTTTATTTTGATGGGAGTGCTGTCGATGTTTCTTCAAGAGAAGTTTTAAAAAATGTTTTAAAACTTTTTGAAAGTATTGGATTAAGTCCTGTTGTTGCCCCAGAATTAGAATTTTTTTTAGTCGAGCAGAATACTAACTCTGAAGATCCGTTGAGAACTCCATTAGGAAGATCTGGATTACCCGAAAAAGCAAAACAAGCATACGGAATTGATGCTGTTAATGACTTTGACCCTTTGTTTGAAGATATTTATGATTACTGTGATATTCAAAAAATTGATATCGATACATTGTCTCATGAGGCAGGTGCTGCACAAATGGAAATAAATTTTAATCATGGAGATGCAATAGAATTAGCGGATCAAGTATTTTTATTTAAAAGAACAGTAAGACAAACAGCAATAAGTCATAAATTACATGCAACTTTCATGGCTAAACCAATGCAATACCAGCCTGGTAGTGCAATGCATATTCATGTCTCAATTTTTGATAAGAAAAGTGGTAAAAATATTTTTTCTGATCAAAAAGGAAATGAAGCTGATGAATTTTATTTTGCTTTATCTGGTTTACAAAACCATTTTTCAGGAGCTATGGCACTTGTAGCTCCCTATGTAAATTCTTATAGAAGACCACCTAATAACGACGATGCACCAGCAAATTTAGGTTGGGGTATTGATAATAGAACCGTTGGCTTAAGAGTGCCTGTTAGTAAGCCTGTCTCGAGGAGAATTGAGAATAGAATTCCAGGTGCTGATTCTAACCCGTACTTAGCAATAGCTGCTACTCTTGCATGTGTGTGGCTTGGCTTAGGGGAAGAAAAAATGCCGAATAAACCAAAAGTAAAAAGTCTTGAAGGTGTTGCTACTCTTCCAAGAAATCTTGATATTGCCCTCGATATGTTAGAAAAATCAAATGCAATGAAAAAAACTTTAGGTGAAAGGTTTGTTAAATTATTTGGAGAAGTAAAAAGAACTGAGGCAGAAGCTTTTCTTGATGTCATAAGCCCTTGGGAGCGACAGTATTTATTATTGAATGTTTGATTCTTATTTTATTAAAAAAATTTAAGTATATAGAAACAAATAACAGTTCGAAATATATAAAAAATAAACATTAATTAAAAAATAGAAATTGAAGTTAAACAAAAATATTTAAATTTTATCAACTTTATCAGTAGTTTAGATAAAAAATTTAATAATTACCTAATTTTTTTAAAATTATTATTGAGAAACTTACTAAATAATTGCTTATTAATTACACTTTTCTTTTGGTAATTCTTAAAGAAAGCATTAAAAAACAAATAATAAATATAAAATAATTGGGAGAATTTAATATGAGAAAGCTTTTTTTAGCTTCGATTGCATCCTTTTTTGTATCTACTTCAGCTTTTGCTGAAGATATTAAAATTGGGATTATTTTAGGCTTTACTGGTCCAATTGAATCTTTAACTCCAGCTATGGCTGCAGGTGCTGAAGCTGCAATTGCAGAAGTTTCAGCTTCTGGTCAATTGTTGAGTGGTTCAACTGTAACAGCCATAAGAGCTGATTCAACATGTATTGACTCTGCAGTAGCTTCCGCAAATGCAGAGAAATTAATCACAGCTGACAAAGTTAATGGTATAATGGGAGCTGATTGCTCTGGTGTAACAGGAGCAATTTTGGCAAATGTTGCTATGGCAAATGGTATGGTAATGATCTCACCATCTGCTACATCTCCAGCTCTTTCAACTGCAGAAGATAATGGTTTATTCTTTAGAACTGCACCTTCTGATGCAAGACAAGGTGCAATTATGTCTAATGTTCTTATGGATAAAGGGATAACTTCTGTTGCAGTGTCTTACACAAATAATGACTATGGAAAAGGTCTTGCTGATGCTTTCCAAGCTGCGTATGAAGCTGACGGTGGAAGTGTAACAATTAATGCAGCGCATGAAGAAGGTAAAGCTGACTATACTTCAGAAGTAGGAGCACTCGCTTCAGCAGGTGGTCAAGCTTTAGTTGTTGCAGGATATATTGATGGCGCTGGCAAGAATGTTACTCAAGGATCTATTGATACTGGAGCATTTGATATGTTTTTATTTCCAGATGGAATGATTGGTGCCAACCTCGAAAATTTTGGAACTGATATTGATGGCTCTCTTGGGACAGTCCCAGGTTTAGACCCAACAAATCCTGCTGCTTCAGCTATGGCAAAAATTGGTGAAGCAAATGGGTTTGCTGGTGGAGACGCATTTGTTGGTGAGTCTTATGATGCAGCTGCATTAATGATGCTCGCAATGGCATCAGCCAAGTCATCTGATCCACAAGTGTATAAAGATCATATAATGAAAGTTGCAAATGGAACTGGTGAGAAGATATATCCAGGAGAATTAGCTAAAGGTATTAAATTAGCTTCTTACGGTGTAGCTATTGATTATGTTGGCGCTTCAAGTGTTACTTTGATAGGACCAGGTGAAGCTGCTGGTAACTTTAGAGAAATCCAAATACAAAATGGTAAAATGGTCGACGTAAATTATCGATAATTTAACTTGAAATTGTTAGCGGCTTGATATTATTAAGCCGCTAACTTTGTATATTTAAAATTACAATGATTTTAGTAGACAATATTCATAAGCACTTTGGCGGGTTTAGGGCTGTTGATGGGACTACATTAGAAATCAAAAAAAACTCAATAACGGGACTTATTGGCCCTAACGGAGCTGGTAAAACTACACTATTTAACGTTATTGCTGGCGATTACAAACCTACAAGTGGTAAAGTCTTTTTAGATAATGAAGACATAACTGACTTACCCCCACATAAACTTTTTGAGAAAGGTGTTTTAAGAACTTTCCAAATACCGCATGAATTTTCAACAATGTCTGTTCTGGAAAATTTAATGATGGTTCCCGGCGACCAGACTGGTGAAAAAATTATAAACGCATGGTTTAGAAGAAAAACTATTTTAGATGAAGAAGAAAATATAAAACAGAAAGCTATTGAAGTTACAAAATTTTTAACAATTGATCACTTGCTGTATGAAAAAGCTGGTAATTTATCAGGAGGTCAGAAGAAACTTTTAGAATTAGGGAGGACTATGATGGTGGATGCAAAAATAGTTCTGCTTGATGAGGTTGGTGCTGGTGTAAATAGAACTCTTCTAAAGACAATAGGCGATGCAATTTTGCGTCTTAATAAGGAAAGAGGGTATACATTCTGTATGATTGAACACGATATGGAATTTATTACAAAACTCTGTGACCCAGTGATTGTTTTAGCTGAAGGCAAGGTTCTTGCTGAAGGTAACATAGAAGACATTAAGAAAAATGAGGAAGTCATTGAAGCATATTTAGGAAAAGGAATGAAAAATACTCCTAAAAAAAGAAAAGCTTCTAATTAAAATGACTTTTTTATCTGGTGAAAATCTTGTTGTTGGCTATGGAGCTGCTGATATACTCCATGGTTGCTCAATTGATGTTAATAAAGGCGAGATAGCTGTTATAGTCGGACCTAATGGTTCAGGCAAATCAACAGCTATGAAAGCTATATTTGGTATGCTGAACTTAAAATCAGGTTCAGTTAAAATAGATGGGGAAGATATAACATCAGTCTCAGTGTTTGAAAGAGTTAAAAAAGGCATGGCCTTTGTACCCCAAACAAATAATGTATTTGCGTCTTTGACTGTTGAAGAAAATTTAGAAATGGGTGCTTTCCTTCAAAAAGATGATTTTTCTTCAACGATTGATGAGGTTTATTCTTTATTCCCTGTTTTAAAGGAAAAAAGAAAACAGGAAGCTGGAGAACTTTCTGGAGGTCAGAGACAGCAAGTAGCTGTTGGAAGAGCTTTAATGACTAAACCTCAAGTGTTAATGCTTGATGAACCTACTGCGGGTGTCTCTCCAATCATTATGGATGAACTATTCGACAGAATTATTGAAATATCTAAGCGTGGAATTTCTATTTTAATGGTTGAACAAAATGCAAAACAGGCTCTTAATATCGCTGATAAAGGATTTGTTTTAACTCAAGGAGTAAATAAATTTTCTGGTACAGGAATATCTTTACTCAGCAACCCAGAAGTTAGAAAGTCTTTCCTAGGTGGATAATATGGATTTCTTAAACGCACTTGTTGCACTTTTAAATTATGTAATAATTCCTGCTACAACATATGGAAGCCAACTTGCATTTGGCGCCTTAGGTGTAACTATAATTTATGGAACATTAAGATTTTCAAATTACGCAGGTGGTGAAACGATGGCTTGGGGAGCGATGTTCACTATCTTATTTACTTGGTTTTTCCAAAGTATTGGAATAAGTATCAAACCTCTTCCTACTGCTCTTTTAGCCCTACCTTTTAGTATAATTATAACAGTTCTATTGATGCTTGCTATAGATCAAAGTGTTTATAAATATTACAGGTTTAAAAGAAGTGATCCTTCAATTGTTATAATAGTCTCCCTTGGGGTTGCCATGATGATGAATGCAATTACTAGAATTATCATAGGACCAAAAGATAGAAATTTTTTTGATGGAGAGAGGTTTCTAATTAAAGCAAGAGAGTTCAAAAAAATAACGGGGCTTGCTGAAGGTATATCTCTAAAATTCTCTCAGATTATTACTGTCTCGTCGTCAGTTTTCTTTGTTGTTATTCTTTTTTGGTTTTTATATAAAACCAAAACAGGTAAATCTATGAGGGCTTACTCTGATAATGAGGACTTAGCCCTTCTTTCAGGAATTAACCCTGAAAAAGTAGTTGCTTTGGCCTGGATAATTGCCACCACCTTATTAGTTGTTGGAGGAACTCTATATGGTCTAGATAAAGGCTTTAAGCCATTTGTTTATTATATGCTTTTGTTACCAAGTTTTTCAGCGGCAATTTTAGGCGGATTGGGAAATCCATTAGGAGCTATAGTCGGAGGATATATTATAGCTTTTTCAGAAGTAATAATTACTTACGCATTTAAGAAAGTCCTTATTTATCTACTTCCAGAAAATTTAGAGCCAACTAGTTTAGTTCAGTTAATTTCAACTGACTATAAATTTGTGGTTTCATATTCAATTTTGTTGTTAGTTTTAATTTTTCGTCCAACTGGAATTTTTAGAGGTAAATCAGTATGAGTAAGAACATTCTACTATATTCAATTATGATAATTTTAATTGCTTTAGTTGGATTTTTTCAAAGTTGGAATGTTGCATTATTGATTTTAAATATGTGCATTATTTCAGCTGTTATGTCTTTAGGAGTAAATATTCAATATGGTTATGCTGGGTTATTTAATCTAGGTATAATGGGATTTGTTGCACTCGGAGGTTTGGCTACTGTAATCATATCTGCACCACCAGTTTATGAAGCCTGGAGTGCTGGTGGTGTTAGAGTGATTTCAGCATTATTTTTTGGAGCTTTAACAATATTTTTTTCTATGTATGCATGGAAATTGTTAAAAGGATCAAAATACCGGCCACTATTGATGACAATTATCTTGGTCACGGGTTTTTTTATTTTCCGTTATATTTTCGATCCTGCTGTAGAAGCCATTGAAAAAATTAATCCTGCAGCTGAAGGCTATCTTGGTGGTCTTGGTTTACCTATTATTTTGTCATGGCCAATTGGAGGATTACTTGCAGCAATTGCAGCATGGTTAATAGGTAAAATTTCTTTGGGACTTAGATCAGACTATTTGGCAATAGCAACTATTGGAGTTTCTGAGATTATCATTTTTACTATCAAAAATGAAGATTGGCTCGCACGAGGGGTAAAAAATGTTATTGGCCTTCCAAGACCAGTACCTTATGAAATCGATCTGCAACAAAGCACTAACTTTATTAATTGGGCTCAAACATTAGGTGTTGATGTTGTTGATGCATCTACTTTATTTGTCAAAATTTGTTATACAATATTATTTTTAATAGTCCTTTTTGTTCTCTACTGGCTTTGTGAAAAAGCATTAAATTCTCCTTGGGGAAGAATGATGAGATCAATAAGAGATAATGAAATTGCTGCTGAATCTATGGGCAAAGACGTGAAGAGCAGGCATCTTCAGGTTTTTATTTTAGGTTCTGCTGTTTGTGGAATTGCAGGGGCTATGTTAGTTACTCTGGATGGTCAGTTAACTCCTACCAACTATCATCCACTGAGGTTTACGTTTATAATTTGGGTTATGGTTATTCTAGGTGGAGCAGGAAATAATTTGGGAGCAATACTTGGTGGCTTTATTATTTGGTTTTTCTGGGTTGAAGTTGAGTATATAGGCCTATTTTTAATGGATATTTTAACGTCTGGATTTTCAGATGATAACGCATTCAGGAACCATATGCTTGGTTCTGCAGCATATATGCGATATCTTACTCTTGGATTAATTCTTGTTTTAGTTTTAAGGTTCAATCCAAAAGGTTTAATTCCTGAAAAATAATTACAATCTTAAAAATATAAAATATAATTTAATGACTTTGTTTAGATAATAAATATTGGGGTATGGAAAAATGATAGATTTAAAAATATATCAAAAAGGAAAAATAATTACCAAGATATGGATTTCTTTTTTTCTAGCCAATATTTTAATTATTTTTGTGGTTCCTTCAAGTTTTTCTCAGAATTGGGGTGGTGGAAATAGAGCGTCAACAGTTGTGGTTGAAAGCCCTATAAAAGAAACTCTATCAACAACAAAAGAAATTCAAGGTAAAGTTGTTTCAAGCCTTACTAGTACTCTATCATCTGTAACAAATGGTATTATTAGTATGGAAAAGATTAGAGTAGG
>CESW01047947.1_pt1 | contig 12169 bp, 14 predicted proteins | sample 531171 | NCBI WGS metagenome assembly CESW01 (sample SAMEA2621859, study PRJEB7988) | marine metagenome | biome: marine biome (ENVO:00000447); feature: surface water layer (ENVO:00002042); material: "saline water (ENVO:00002010), including plankton (ENVO:xxxxxxxx)" | depth 5 m
TGCAAGTGTTATTATTCTTTTTCATCGGGGCTATGTCTTTTTTTAATAAAATAGTTAATCAATTTAGCTATTTGGAATCTCAATGCACCCATCAAAGCTAAAAAACCACAGAACCATATGAAATATGATAGTAAGAAATGTCCATTGTTATATAATTCTAGCGCTTTAAAATTACACATCAAGGCACTGTAGAAAAATGCAAAAGTGACAATTATTTTACTTATATTACTATTTATCATCTTTATTCCCAAATTCATCAAATACTAAATCATTAGGAAGTTCAATTTCTGGTTCATTAATACTTTCTCCGTTGTTGATTTTATAAATATATGCAAGCGCTATTGCCACGGCATTATACAATTTTGAAATTATTTCATTATTTATTTCACAAGTAAAATATAATGCTCGAGCCAAAAGTGGACTTTCTAATTTTCCAAGACCAATTTCTTTGGATTTTTCAATAATTTTTTCTGCAACTTTTCCTCGACCTTTCGCGACCACGATTGGAGCAGATGATTCACCTACATTATATTTTAATGCGATTGCAAAATGTGTTGGGTTAGTAATTAACGCTGTGGCGTCAGAAAGATTGTCAATAGAAGCATTTTCTTTAGTTGCTCTTGATGCTGCTTGCATTTGAAGTTTTCTTATTTTTTGCTTAACTTCTGGTTGTCCGTCAGTCTCCTTATATTCATCTTTGATATCTTGATGAGACATCCTAAGTCCTTTTATATAATCGTATTTCTGCCATACCACGTCTATAAAAGCTATAACAGCCAGACCTAATAATAAAAAAGCAACTAATTCTGGAAAGAAAGATACCACTCTTCCAACTGCTGAACCAACATTACTTGTGGTCAGGAAGGTCAGGTCACTAACATTATATTTAACAACAAAAAATGTTATAAATCCCAGTATTGCCACTTTTAAAAGGGCTTTTACTAAATTTACAAGACCCTTCATAGAAAAAATTCTCTTTAAACCCTTAATAGGATTCATTTTTTCCATTTTCCAATAAATTGACTTCAAGGAAAAATTTATACCCCCTACAAAAAATTGTGTTAATATACAAAAAAATGCCAATGGAACACCAAAAATAATTACTATCTTAATAACGAGAGATATGGCTTTTGCAATAAAACTAATTGGAGAATAACCTGAATTGATCTCATCACCAAATCTGAAAAAGCTTTGAATAATTTTTAGGAAATCACTTACAAAGAAAGGGGTTGAGTACATTAGCGCAACGCCAGCAGCCATGAGCACAAAAACATACATTTCCTGAGATGAAACAACTTTTCCCTCTTGTCTCGCCTTTTCAAGTCTTCTAGAACTAGGTTCCTGACTTTTCTCTTGACTTTCATCTTTATCTTCAGCCATTAAATTACTCCCAACATATTCTCTAGTGCTGTTATTGCATTTTTAATTAGTTCTGCAAAGGCTCCACCCATTGACCGTGTTGCGAAGAAAAGCATAATAAATGCCATCATAATTGTTATGGGAAATCCAAATGAAAAGAGATTTAATTGAGGAGCTGATTTTGTCATCACACCTACAGCAACATTTGTTAATAAAAGTCCTCCTACTACTGGTAGCATAATCAAACCAGCCGAATAGAACATTGCACCAGCTGCTTCAATTCCAGAACCGATAATAGCTAAATTAGGTGTCCTACTTCCCATTTCAATTACATCATAACTACTAATTAATAAATTTATTGCGAGAAGATGACCATTCAATGAAACAAAAATTGTTAATAAAAAAAGATCCAAGAAAACACTCAGTACTGGTGTTTGTCCACCAGTTTCTGGGTCAACTAAAGCTGAAAAACCTAAACCAGTTGAGGCGGCAATCTTTTCTCCAGCCATTGATGCAGCGCTGAACCAAATTGTCAACGAAAGTCCAGATGCTACTCCAATAAAAATTTCAATTAGAATTAAAAATATTAAGTTTTCAAGAATGAATTCTGTTAGTTGGAAGTTTTCACTGTATCCAAAATAATAAAATGAAAGAACAATAGAAAAAACAATTTTGGCATGAAGTGGGATATTTCTTGACCCAAGGAAGGGACTTGAAATTAAAAAACTTGATAATCTTATAGAAGATATAAAGAAAATTAGAATGTATTCAATTAAGTCATTAAGATTAAGACCAGGAAGGTCATCCATTGGTTGATAAAAGGGTAACGGAATTTCTACCATTATTTAATTCCACTTATTGTGTCAAAAATAAAATCAAAATAATCAGTCAGACTAATTATAAAAAAATTTGCCATAAATCCCATTGCAAATATTACTAAAACTACCTTAGGAACAAAACTAAGTGTCATTTCTTGAATCGAAGTCGCTGCTTGAATTATTCCAATGGTTAAACCAATAACTAATGCAGCACCAAGGAAGGGACCACTGGATAATAAAACCTGATAGAAGGCTAACCTTACCATTTCTATATTTTCATCAAAACCCATTTATTACCTCACTGAAATGTTCCCACTAATGAGCCGACTGTCATTGTCCAACCATCAACTAACACAAATAATAAAAGTTTGAATGGTAGAGCAATAAGCATGGGTGATAACATCATCATTCCAAGTGACATCAGGATAGAAGCAACAACCATGTCAATGACCAAAAAGGGAAGAAATAAAAGAAAACCAATTTGAAAAGCTGTTTTAAGTTCACTTGTCATGTACGCCGGTAAAACAATATAAAGTGGTATATCATTTGAGTTTTCAAATTTTCCTTTACCTGACATTGCGGTAAACATATTTAAATCATTGTTACGAGTATTTTTAATCATGAAATCTTTTAAATCATTACTTCCTGATTGAAAAGCTTCAGTGATATTTATTTCACCATTTTTGTAGGGTTCTGATACGTTGCTATATATCTTATTAAAGGTTGGCGCCATTACAAAAAAAGTGAGGAAAAGAGAAATTGCAATTAATACCTGATTAGGGGGTGTCTGTTGGGTACCTAGTGCTTGCCTTAAAATTGACATAACTATGATTATTCTAGTGAATGCAGTCATACCAAGAATTAAAGAAGGAAGGATAGTAAGTCCTGTCATTAGAGCTAAAATTTTTAGGGATAATGAATAAGTTTTACTTCCGTTAGCACCCTCGGTGACTGTTAAGGCTTCAAAGCCATTATTAAATTCCTGAGAAAAAACAACATCAGGTAAAAATAAAACTATAAATAGCAAATTAAGAATCTTTATCATTTTGAATTCTTTTTTCAATTAAACTTTTTATTTCAAAGGCTTTATTTTGATTTTTGTTGGTATTTCCATCATTAACAGCATGCCCTCTAAATTGATTTATTGACTTAATTTCCGTTAATAAGGCACCTGAGTTTTTTCCTGAAATAAATAAAAAATCTTTTTCATCAATATTTAGTATTAAAGCTCTATCACCTTGTCCTAAAAGAGTTACATCACTAATCTTCATTCTTTTTTTATTGTGAATCTTGCTTGATATTAGGTGTCGGTTTTTTTTTATAAAGTATAAAATAATTAGAGTGATTCCAACGAAACCCATCACAATAAGATATTGACTAATAGAAGGCCCTGTAAATTCTGGTGTCATATTTTTAACTCCTTTTTTATAAGTATTAAAGAAGCAAAAACCTTGCCAAAATGAATATTATTTAACTGTTGAATTACAAGTAATTGAAATATCTACTTTTTATTAAAATTTTTGTCAAAATTATGACTATAAATTATAAATTTTGCACTCTTTCCTCGGGATCTACAACTTCGGTTAATCTTATACCAAATCTTTCTCCAACCATCACAACTTCTCCTTTGGCAATCATAGTGCCATTAGCTAGAATATCTAATGGTTCACCTGCAAGTCTATCCAGTTCAACAACTGAACCCTCATTTAGTCTAAGAAGATCGCGGATTTTAATTTCAGTATTTCCTACTTCTACTGTTAGTTTGACATCAATGTTTTCTAAAACTCTTAAATTGTTTACTGTTGATGTTTCAGAGGCAGTAACATTTTCAGTTTTTTTAGAATTTTCGGTTTTTTCGGTATTTGGTTTTTCAGCTTCTGTGTTTGTCTTTTCTGTTTTTTCAGCACTCATTTTTTTCTCCTAATTCTTAATTCTTTCTTTTAAACTTATAGCAATGTTACCTTTCACTTCACCCATTTCCGCTTTGTAGTATTTTTGGTCTTCAATGTAAAAATCTACGGTTTCTTCAACATTAATAGGTAAAGTATCACCTTCTTTTAATCGTAATAATTTTGACATTGATACCGAGGGTTCAGACAAACTACTACAAACTTTTAGTGGAATTTCTAAAATCGCATTTTCCAATCTATCTTTCCAGGACATATTACTATCGATTACATCAGATTGCACTCTAGATCTTAATAATGAGGAAACCGGCTTTAATGTTTGTAAGGGGTAAACTAAATCAAAAGATATAGAATCAACTTTCGGTAGTTGCATTACAAATGAACAAACAATAATCAAGTCGGTTGCTTCTACAAAAGCTGCAAATTGTGGGTTTTGCTCTCTACTTTGAAACTTTAGTGTAATTGGCGTTAAATCCTTCCAGGATAATTCTAATGTTTTACAAATTCCATCATTGATTACTTCTATAATTTTTTCTTCTGTTGAAGTAAATTCTGTTCTAGAATTTTCAGCTATTTCTAATTTTCCACCATATCTACTGCTAGTACAAAGACTTATAAAATTGGGTGGTAAAACTGTTAGCATTGATCCTCTAAGTTCTTCAATTCTATTATTAGTCAGACTTATGAATGCATCTAAGCCTGAGCTATATTCTTCAAAAGATTTTACTTCTGGAGGAAATGAACTTATTCTTGGCTGTACTCTTAGTAAAGGTAGGAAAACTGTTCTTACCATCCTCGCAAATCTCTCATTTATCATACGTAAGGCATAATAATCGCCTAAAAGTGTTAAATCATCTGAACCAAAACTAAATGGTTTCACTTCAATATCTTGATCACCCTTAATTGTAGATTTACTTAAATCACCAGACTTTAGACCCTCCATCAAAGCAGTTACTTCATCGGTCGATAATTTTCTGGATGGTTCAGCCATTATTTTTCCAAACTTTATTGTAGTACAAATGAGGTAAAATGTACATTTTCAACTCCTCCAAAACCTTCAACATCTTCAAGTATTTCATTAATTCCGTTTTTCAACTTATCCGCTAGTACTTTTTTACCCTCTCTGTTTGATACCTCCTCAGCTGCAAATTCTGAGATTATTCCCAATATTTCTGATCTTAATGCTAATTGATGACTATCTACATTTGCCATCACTTGCTCATCGTATTGTGTTGATACTCCAATTGAAACCTGGAGAAACTTTTTTGACCCCTTAAGATTGGTTGTAAAATTTCCAGGAAATTCATAATAAGTTGTTGCAAAAAGATCCTCCTCAGGTAAGAGTTTTGGTATTTTTTTAGGACCTACTGGGCAATTACCGTCCTCATCTTTTTCCTCATCGGCACACTCAACTTCTACAAATTCCTCATCTTTTTCTTCCTCCTCAGAAAGTTCAGGGTTCTCTTTCTTTTCAATTATTTGCGTTATTTCACTTGATGGATCAGAATCATCTCCACCTAAAAAAAAGGCACCAATAAATAACCCTAGTCCCATAAGCCCTAGGCCTCCAAAACCAAAAAGAATATATTTTAATATGCCACTTTTTTTTTCTTCTTCTTGGTTATTATTTTCAGCCATTAATTTCTCCTAATTTTAATTTAAATTTTTTAAGCCTTAATATCAACTTTATGTTCGTTTTTTTTCAAATAATTTGTCATTATTTTCTTTTCTGATGACGATTTTTTAACTTGATGAGAACTTTCATCACGATTACTCTTATCAGAACCTTCTTTGTTTTGTTTATTGCTAAAATTTTTACCAAACGACATGTAATTAGATTCATCAAATCTAAGTTGCTCTTTATCAAGCAATTCTGTTAATTTTGACTGATTTTCATTCAGGATATTTGCGACATTCTTATTATCTGTGCTTATTTTAACACTTGTTTTTCCCTCATCTTGCTTGATTTCAACTTTTAACTTTCCTAGATTTTTAGGTTCTAAATTAAAGTCAATTTTTTGAACGCCACGTTGAATACTAAGTTTTAGTGTTTTTGAAAATTTTTCTCCCCACCCGCTCTCCATAAGATCAAGATATTTTTGATCCGCAATGTTGGTTCTTTGAGACGTTAATTTTAAGTCTAATTCTTTACTATCTTTAGAAATATTATCATTTAATTGTGAATTATTAATATTTTGATTATAAATCTTTTCGAGGATATTTTTTTTTTGGGGGGCATTATTACTATTTATTCTGTAAATAAGTTCAGATTTACTCGAGTTACTCTCAATGTCTGAAAATTTTGTTTCTAAATCTAAAGATTTTAGTCTATTTACCTTCTTTTTAGACATATTAGTTACTTGACTCTTTCCGTCTGTAACGAAATCGTGCTTGGATTGATTTAAATATAAATTAGTCTTTCCATCTTGACTCAATTTATGTAAATCAAAACTTTTGTTTTTGTCTGTTTCAGAAAATTCTATGTTGTTTATCCCTGCTTTGGTTGTAGCATTAACAAAAACTTTCTTATCAGAATTTTTACCAACTGTTTTATTAAGGAGAAGTATATTTTTTTTCTCTTCATTTGGAAAAATAGGATCAATATTATTTTTAGATAAAAATTTTTGAGATATTTCGTTTACATTAAGGTTCATTACATTGCTGGTGGCTTTATCCGAATTGAGCAACATTTCTATTTTTTCATTACCATTTTTTGTTTTTGCATTAAAGTTATATGTATCAAAAAATATTGAAACCAAAGACTTTGCAGCATTTAACTCATTTTGACTATGATCCTTATTAATAGATTCTTTAATACCCGAATCATTTTCAACACCTACCGTTTCTAAAGAAGAAAAGTTTACTGATGAGAAAAGTTCGGCAAAAATTCCATCTAAACCATCTGAATTTAAATTAAAAGTTTTAATATCGCTATTCAAATTATTTAGAAATGAATTTTTTTTTATTATATGCATATATACCTCAGAAAAAATGTTGCAATTCTGGTGCCATATGATTTATGTATCTTGATTATTTCTGTTTACTATTTCTAATTTTTCTTCATTGATTTTAAGTAATTCTTTATGATTCTTTTTGATTTTTTCAGAAATTACTTCGGTTTGTTTGTTAATTTGGTTTAGTTTTGTTAGATTTTGTTTAATTTCTTGTTTTAAAAAAACGCTTCTATTATTTGAAACCTCAATTCTCTTATGTATTTCACTATGAAATTTAGATTTTGACTGCACTTCACCGCTTGAAAGCAACTCTCCACTATTAAATTTTGAGTTGACTAGGATTTCATTAAGTAATTTAGTAGCCTTTTCAATTTTTAATTTTTCTTTATTTAGTAAAGATATCTGATTAATAGAGTCATTCTTTTTTAATCTTTTTTTTAATAGAAGTATATTATAGAATTTTCTTTTCACTTTAACTTATTTTAAAAAGTTCGTCTAAACTATCGCTAAAATTTGTTGGTTGATTCTCTGACTGGATAAGTAAACTGCAAATTTTAGACCAATTATCTACAGCTTTATCTAAATCTTCATTTTGTCCTTTATTGTAACCACCCATTAATACTAGATCACGGTTTTCTAAATATAGAGAATAAAGTTTTTTTATATATTTAGCTTTTTCTTGATGCTTATTGTCGATTATATTATTCATCACTCTACTTAAAGACAAATTAACGTCTATTGCTGGATAAATACCCATCTGTGCATGTTCTCGAGACAAAACTATATGTCCGTCTAAAATAGCTCTAGCAGTGTCAACAACAGGATCATTGTTATCATCCGAGTCAGCTAGAATTGTATAGAATGCTGTTATGCTCCCACTATTCTTTCTTCCTGTTCCTGTTCTCTCTATTAAATTTGGAATCATTGAGATTACTGATGGGGGATAACCTTTTGAAGTTGGTTGTTCCCCTATAGCTAAACCGACCTCTCTTTTTGCATGTGCAATTCTTGTGAGTGAATCCATGATTAATAAAACATTTTTACCCTTTTCTCTGAAATACTCTGCAATAGAAGTTGCTCTCAAAGCCCCTCTTATCCTTAATAAAGGTGACTTATCAGCTGGAACGGCGATTATTATTGTTTTTTTTCTGGTTTTTGAATTAAAAACATGATTAACAAAACTTTTGACTTCTCTACTTCTTTCCCCAATAAGTCCAACTATAACAATATCAGCAGATGTAAATTTTGTCATCATGCCCAAAAGAACAGATTTTCCGACTCCAGAACCTGCCACAATTCCAAGTCTTTGGCCCCTGCCAACGGTTAAAAGTGAGTTTATGGCTTTTATTCCTACATCCAAAGGCTCTACTATTTCTTCTTTCTCCATGGGATTCAAAAATTTACCATTAATTGGCCAGTTTTCGTTCAATAATGGAATTGTGCTATTGTTATCAAGAAAATTGCCGTTTGCATCAATTACTCTCCCAAGTAAGTTGAAACCTACTTGTATTTTATTACCACTATTTAGGACCTCGACATTTGATCCTGAAACTACATTTGCATTTAAATCGTGAACTGCCAATAAGTTTTTGTTATCTTTAAATCCTATAATTTCAGATGTTACATAATTATTTTCGTCACAATATATTTTACATATTGTACCAATTGAGCTCGGAAACCCGTTACATTCAGCTATTTTACCATCAAACTTGGAAATTTTCCCCTTGTATTTTTTTTCCCCACTTATATAAATATTCTCATAGTTTGATTTGATTTTTTTTAGAATTAGAGACATTTATTCATCCTCTGAAATTACCGATAAATCTATTTTAGAGTCGTTACTAGATCTAATTTTTTCTGAATTTATTTCCTCTAGTTCTATATCCCCTGAAACTATCCTCAAATCACCTCTTTCTAGATTTTGATCGATGTCAAACTCAATCGAAAGGTTTTTTTTCAACACCTCAATATGCTTAGTAATTAAATTATGATCGTCCTTATTTAAGAGAATTTTTGCATTTTTTACTGAATTTGAGATCTTTTTTGTTAATTCTGTAATCTTTTTAAGAAACTTTTCGGGTCTACTGTCTATCTCATAACCTATAATTTCATTACAAATTTGAAAAGTTTTCTTATTTAACGAATCATTCAATTCACTGGTGAGTTTTTCCGATACCAGGAAAAGATTATCTAGTACATTTTTAAGAGCGATTGAAATCTTATTTTCTCCTTTTAACAATTCCTTTTTTATATTTTTTACTCCAAGATTATAACCGTAATAATAATACTTTTTTGCCAATTCCTTGGCTTTTGTATTTGCCTCTTCTTCAGTATATTTTTTTAGATTATTTACGATATTTTTCGATTCGGGCTCAGTAGTATTTTGATCACTAATTTCCGATTTAATTTCCTCTTCAACCTTATCCACCAACAGATTTTTTTCAGTTACCTTCTCATTGTTATCCTGGACATGCTGGCGTTCATCCTCTTTAGCTATTTCTTTAATAGGTTGTTTTTTAAATAGTCTTGAAATCTTTCCAGAGATTTGTGTATTCCTATTAAACTTTTTTTCACTTTTTTGTACAATACTCAATATTTCTTCAGTATTTAACTTTTCTTCGCTTGTGGCTGATTCATTAGGTTTAACCATTATACGTAATCATCGCCTCCACGGCCTGCAAGTACAATTGTTCCTTCATCTGACATTGTTCTGGCTACGTTAATTATTGCTTTTTGAGCCTCTTGGACCTCAGTTAAACGAAGTGGACCTAGAACCTCCATTTCATCTTGAATATTTGCAGCAGCTCTCTGTGACATAGAAGAAAAGATTTTTTGTTTTAATTCATCATCTGTTCCTTTGAGCGCAATAATGAGCACTTCTTGTTCAACATTTCTTAATAAAGTTTGCATGCTCCTATCATCCATTAAAATTAATGTATCAAAAGTAAACATACTTTCTTGTATTTCTTTAGCTAATAGCCTGTCCTTTTCTCCCAAAGTTTTTATTATTCTTCCTTCCATATTCTGTTTTGTGAAATTCATTATTCCTGCAGCTGCTTTAATACCCCCAACTGAGGACGCTCTCAGAGATGTATTAGTTTTAAACTTTAGCTGCATGACCCTTTCTAACTCATTTAGAGCGTCGGGTTGAACAGTTTCTAGAGTTGCAATTCTATGAATAATATCTGCTTGAATTTCCTCCGGCAGCATTACCAGCACGTCAGCGGCAACACCAGGTTCCAAGTAAGAAATAACGAGTGCCATAATTTGCGGATGTTCATCAGCAATTAATTCATTTACTGATCTTGCATCCATCCAATCAAGAATTTCTATTGGCTTATCAGACTCTGTTGGAGTTATTCTTCCTAAAACTGACTGAGCTTTGTTTTCACCTAAAGCTTTTGTCATAACATTTCTGATATAATTTGACGAACCCATTCCGAGATCAGTTTGTGTTTTAATTATTGCAAGAAATTCATCTAAAACCTGATTAACCGTATCTTGATCAAGTCCCGCAACAGAATACATTTCTTTTCCTAATTGTTGTACTTCCTTTGGACCCAGGTTTCTAAGAATTTCAGCAGCTTCTTCCTCACCTAACAACATCATTAAAATAGCACATTTCTGTGTATTATTTAATTGCTCATAAGGTGTTTTTTCTTCCTCTTGCTGATTTTCTGTCCTATTTTCTGCCATAATTTTTCCTATCTTAATTATACATTAACTTGATTCTTTTTGCATTAGTTGTCTAAATACATTAGAAACTTTACCTGCTTCATCACCAACAATCATTCTGATTACAGCAACTTTGTCATCATAAGTGTTTGCTGTATCGAGCATTTCGGCTGATATCGCTGATTTCTTTGGTTTTAATTTTGCTTTTATGTCTTCCAGACTTTCACCTTCTTGAACTTCAACTTCGTCCTCTTGTTCATCTTCAAGATCCTGATCTGTTATTGCTGAGGGACCACCTGGACCAGCCACTGGAACAAGTATCCTATTTAAAAGTGGTTTTAAAGCCCCAAATATTACTATAGCTAAAATCAACACAGTCGAAAGTTGTCCAATCATATTCTGAAACCAAGCTTCTTCATACCATTTTGTTTCAATCACATCAATTTCGTCAATAAAGTCTCCACTAGTTACAACAATTGAATCACCTCTTCCATCATCAAAACCTACTGCTTCTTTAACTAAAGAAGTTATTTTTTCTTTATCCTCTTCGCTTAGGGGTTCCGATATTATACCTTCAGGAGTTTGAACTAATTTATTCTTTACTAAAACAGCTGTCTTTACTTTCTCTATAATTCCAACTGCCCTTACTGTGGTACTTAATTTTTTACTAACTTCATAATTTTTCACATTACTTTGTGATCTCTGTCGGAACTCTGTTTGCTCTCCTGTTTGCGGAGTGTCTACGGCCAATTCAGCCGCAAGTGGGGCTTGATTAGCTACAGCGCCTGGAATACCCCTAGCAGGTCTATCCGCTGATTCTTCCGAGCTGCTCTGTTCACTTCTTGGAGCAATTGATTCTGGATCAACAATTTCCTCAGTAATTTGTGAATTTGTATAATCCATAAGTACATTTACTTGAGCAGTAAGATTACCTGGTCCAACTATTGGAGTTACCAAAGAAAGTATTTTTTCTCTATAAACTTTCTCAATTTTTAATCTATGAGCAAGTTGCTTTTCTGTCAAAGCAGAATTTGGGTCATTTTCTGGTTTAGAAAGTAAATTACCATATTGATCTACAACCGTTACATTATCTGAATTCATATTTGGAATAGAGGAAGAAACTATGTGTACAATTGATCTTACTTGTTCTCTAGATAAATTTCTACCATCTGCCAACTTAACAAATACTGAGGCTGTTGGTGGAGCAGTTTCTCTTACAAAAACTGATTTTTCAGGAATTGCAAGATGTACTCTGGCACCTAAAATATGTGCGATTTCATTAATAGATCTAGATAATTCAATTTCCTGAGTTTGTTTCATCTTCATGAATTCAACAGATCGACTTGTCCCAAGGGGAATATCCTCCAATAAATCATAACCTTGAGGAACGGAACTTGGTAAACCTTCTGCTGCAAGTTTCATTCTTGCCTGATAATACTCAGGGGACGGAACCAGC
>CESW01050803.1_pt1 | contig 12153 bp, 14 predicted proteins | sample 531171 | NCBI WGS metagenome assembly CESW01 (sample SAMEA2621859, study PRJEB7988) | marine metagenome | biome: marine biome (ENVO:00000447); feature: surface water layer (ENVO:00002042); material: "saline water (ENVO:00002010), including plankton (ENVO:xxxxxxxx)" | depth 5 m
GTTTACAACTTCAAGGATTCTTCTGTTCGTCCGGCACCGTTACAACTGAATTCCACCCATAGAAATAAAGCATTCCCTCCTGAATTTGCTAGGGAACGAAATTTTATGCTCAGGAATAAAGTGGCTGAAGTAACAACTCGCTTAGATCTTGAATTTATAGACACTACAGACTATCTAAATTTGGAGGCCAGCAGAAGCCTCTTGCACGGGCCAAGAGACCCTATCCACCTTAACCGCAAGGGATATGAGACCTTTTCCGCCGCAATTGTAAAACATTTGAATTCAAAATCATGATCTTGGGAATTTCAGCATATTATCATGATAGTGCTGCGGCTCTCGTCGGAAAAAATGGGATAATCGCTGCGGCACAGGAAGAAGGATTCACCCGCATTAAACATGACTCAAGTTTTCCCATTCATGCCATCAATTATTGCCTCGAAGAGGCTAACCTGAACTTCAAAGATTTAGAGCAGGTTGTCTTTTACGAAAAACCCTTCCTCAAGTTTGATCGACTGCTCGAGACCTATGTTGGATTTGCCCCCGTTGGGCTGCATTCCTTCGTCAAAGCCATGCCCCAATGGCTTAAACAAAAATTACACCTTCCACGAGAAATCCGTAAACAACTGCCTGGCAAATGGGATAAGTCTATTGTTTTCACCACCCATCACGAGTCCCATGCTGCAAGTGCTTTTTTTCCCAGTCCATTCGAAGAGGCTGCAATTCTTACCATGGATGGAGTCGGTGAATGGGACACCGCAACCATTGGTGTTGGCAATGGAAACCACATTGAGTTGCTTAAGTCGATGCAATTTCCCGACTCGCTTGGACTGCTTTACAGTGCTTTCACATATTTTTGTGGATTCAAGGTGAACTCTGGCGAATACAAGTTAATGGGACTGGCACCCTATGGATCTCCTGTTTACAAAGACAAAATTTTCCGCGAAATCCTTGATTTAAACGAAGACGGTTCCTTCAGATTAAACTTGGACTACTTCAATTATTGCCAGGGTTTGACCATGACAAATGAGAAGTTTGACCAATTGTTTGGTGGTCCTCCCCGACGGTCCGAAAGCCAAATTACCCAACGAGAAATTGATCTAGCCGCATCCATCCAAGCTGTAACGGAAGAAATTGTTCTTCGCATGGCAAAGTATGCCAAGGAACTAAGCGGGCTGAATAAAATCTGCCTTGCCGGTGGCGTGGCACTAAATTGCGTTGCCAATGGAAAATTACTGCGATCCAAAATTTTTGACGAAATTTGGATTCAACCGGCATCTGGAGATGCTGGTGGTGCACTTGGGGCTGCTCTTTTTACTCACTTCCAGCTAATGGAAAAGAAAAGAGAACCCAAAGTCACCGATTCGATGAAAGGTTCTTTGCTTGGTCCCAGCTTCACCAACGAAGAGGTTGAGCATTTCCTTACCCATTCAGACACTCCTCACCACTTTTACGAAAATGAAAATGACTTGCTGGAAATTGTCACTAAGCAACTCGTTGCAGGCAAAATTATTGGTTGGTTTCAAGGGAGGAAGGAATTTGGCCCTAGAGCATTGGGCTCTAGAAGCATCATTGGAGATGCACGAAATTCCAAAATGCAAACCAAGATGAACTTGAGTATCAAGTTTCGAGAATCCTTCCGTCCTTTTGCACCGTCCGTGCTGGAAGAAGAAGTTGACCAGTATTTTGATTTGGATTCACCTTCCCCTTATATGCTCCTGGTTGCACCGGTTGCTCAAAACATCCGAAAGAATCTTTCCACGGACAAAACCGAGCAAATGCAGAATCCGGATCTTCTTAAACGAGTAAAGATCGAGCGTTCCGATCTTCCCGCCATCACTCATGTCGATTATTCCGCCCGTGTTCAATCAATCAATGAGGAGAGGAACGGAAGATACTACCGACTGGTAAAAAAATTCAACCAATCCACCCAGTATCCGGTAATTGTGAATACCAGTTTTAATATTCGCGGTGAACCAATTGTTTGTACCCCACAGGACGCTTATCGATGCTTTGTGTGCACGGATATGGACATATTGGTTATGGAAAACTTTGTTTTATTCAAAGAAGAGCAGCCGAAATCAAACTTAGCCGCAAAGGAAGAGTACCTTGCCAGTTTCGAACTTGATTAGTGGCTAAATTAACTTGTATTTTCTATGTATACCTCGCCCAATCATAAAGAAATAAAATCGACTAGCTTACGCCTTCTCTTCGGTTTACCAATTGTAGGTCTGATCTGGATGGTAATTATTCGAGTCCTGGGTGAAAGCCAGGAAATGAATTGGTATGTATTCGGAATCTTTGCTTTCGTCGGTATGTCAATCGGTACAATCTCACTTTTACTGCCTGTCTTTGGTAGAATCACTTATTTTGCCTGGCAATCACTAACCAAGCTCATCGATCAAACTATAATCTGGACCACACTACCCCTCTTCTACTACTTAGTATTTTGTCCCTATTCCCTCTTAATTCGCCTCTTCGGAAAATCAAAATTTAAAGATAGAGCACTTCCTGCACCTAGCTATTGGGGAAATGTTGAACAACCCAAATCAAATCGCCGCTACATCCAACAATTCTAAATTACACATGAAAAAAGAAAGTGAAACTGAAGATTTTTCAGAGATCACCAAGACTTCTAAAAAGACTGGTTTTTTGAGTGAATTTGCATCCATGCTCATCCACAACAAGAAATGGTGGCTCACACCCATTGTGCTTGTCCTAATCTTATTTGGTTTGCTTATTATTATGGGTGGTAGCTCTTATGCTCCTTTTATTTATAGTCTGTTTTAATATTTAATACTTAAGGTTAATAGTATTACATTTAGCTCTCCCTCACTTTCAGAAATGCCTCGTATTTACAGATTTCTCCTTTAGAAGAAACAAAACAAACAAATTAGCAATTGTTTAAGATAAGAAAAGCATAGCACAAATTGAAAAAAGTAGCTATAATGCAATCTAACTATATTCCATGGAAAGGATATTTTGATTTAATCGCCCATGTTGATGAGTTTATTATTTATGATGACATGCAATATACCAAGCGTGATTGGAGAAATCGAAATAAAATCAAAACACCGACTGGCTTGCAATGGCTCTCCGTTCCCGTCTTATCTAAAGGAAAATTTCACCAAAAAATAAATGAAACAAAGATCGATGGGAATCAGTGGAAGAGAGATCATTGGAACACCCTAGAGAAGAATTATGCCAGAGCTCCTTTCTTTGAAGAAATCTCATATTGGCTCAAACCTCTTTATCTTGAAAGAGAATACTCTTTCATTTCTGATCTTAATCGTACTTTTATCGAAGCAATTTGCTCCCTTCTTAAAATCAAAATAACTTTAACCAATTCATTAGATTATGAACTTACCGGAGATAAAACCGAAAGACTTGCAAATCTTTGCAGACAATCATTGGCCACTGAATATGTTTCTGGACCTGCTGCAAAAGAGTACATTGACGCAAATATTTTTAAATCTTTGGGGATCCAACTTACTTGGTTCGATTACATTGGTTACAAACCCTATCACCAGTTATGGGGATCATTCTGCCATGATGTGAGTATTCTCGACTTATTGTTTAATTGCGGAAAAGATTCCTCTAGATACCTGAAACATAACCTATGAAACTTTCAGTTGTAACAACATTATACAATTCAGAAAAATATGTTTGGGAATTCTATGAAAGGTCAAGTAATGCCGCCAAAAATCTTGTTGGTGAGGACTTCGAAATCATATTCGTTAATGATGGTTCGCCAGACTCTAGCCTTGATAAAGCGATTAGTCTTACTCAAGAACATGACAATATAAGAATTATCGATCTTTCCCGCAATTTCGGTCACCACAAGGCAATGATGACTGGACTAGAGCACTCCTCTGGTGATCATGTTTTTTTGATTGATTCCGATTTGGAAGAAAAACCCGAATGGCTTAGTACATTTTATGAGCAATTAACCAAAGACAACTCCGATACGGTATACGGAATCCAAGAGCATAGAAAAGGAGGGGTTTTTGAAAAGGTCACCGGCGCTTTCTTTTACAAAATCTTCCGATTGCTTACGGGCGTTGCTCAACCAAATAACATTGTAACTGCTCGATTAATGACCCGTCGATATGTAGACGCATTAAAATGCCATAAAGAAAGAGAAATATGCATAGGTGGCCTCTGGATTATCACAGGGTTTACTCAATCAACTCAGATAGTTCAAAAATCATCCTCGAGTGAAACTACTTATAATTTTGCTGGTAAGCTAAGTCATCTGGTGAATGCAATTACATCTTTTAGCAGCCTACCTCTTGTATACACTTTTTATACGGGGTTATTACTCTGTCTCTCTGCTTTTCTCTTTATCATCAAATTATTGATCCAATTTTTCTTTCTAGCAAAACCGCCTGACGGATACACATCCATGATTGCATCAATCTGGTTTTTCTCTGGCCTAGTTATTTTGTTTCTAGGTATTCAAGGTATTTATCTATCGAAAATATTTTCTGAAGTTAAAGGTAGACCATACACAATAATCAAAGAAATTTACTCAAGTAAAAAGTAATGGAAAACAATATTGAAGAGAAATATAGTAGCTATTTTCAAAAAAAAAATAACACCTTTTTATATCCAACTGAATGGATAATTAAAGCCTTATTAGGAAGGCATAATAATCTACCAAATCAAGTACACAATAATGGTCGAGCACTAGACATAGGATTTGGAGATGGAAGAAATATAATTCTTCTTTCGGAAATTGGATACGAGGTGAATGGTATTGAGATTGATGAAAGAATTTGCAAAACAGTCGGAAAATTTTTGAGTGAAAAAAAAATTTCTTGTAGTTTAAATAAAGGATATAATCATAAGACCGGTTTTAAAACTAACTTTTTTGATTTGGTAATAGCGTCTAATTCTTTGTATTATACTAATATTGATATCGAAACATGTCTCAATGAGGTGGTTCGTATCCTAAAAAAAGATAAGCCTTTTGTTTTCAATATAATTGGGGAAAAGAACTATCTTTTAAAGAATTCGGAAATTATTGAAAATAATTACGCTATCATAAGTGATGACCCATTGGGTCTAAGGAACGGACAAAAAGTATTTTTCTGTAAAAGCATAAAAAACTTAAGTTCGTTACTATCGTTATATTTTAAAACATTTTTCATCGGGGAGTATACCGTTGATCACTGGAATTATGTGGAACATTATTACACAGTGTATGCAATTAATGATAAATTTTATAAAAAGAAATTTGGATAAACTAATTCTTCTTATTGAATCAAAAATAATCTACTATTTTTCAAAACTAAGACTTATTGTAATTATTACATGATATCAAATAAAAATTTCAAGCTTTATGACAAGAATAATAAACTATCTTCTAAAGACTTTTTGAAGGAAGTTGCATTTTTTTCATATATGATTAGAAAAATTTCAATCGGAAAACAAGCTTTTGTACTATGCATCTACAATCGATCAGTTCATAACATAATAATACCATTCTCAATCTGGAATACTGAAAATATTTACTTGCCAATTGATACTTACATACCAGAAGAAAAATTAAGAAGTATTATAAATAATCATAAAATTTCCATTATAATTAGTGATAACTTAAATATTAAAAAGTTTAAACTTAGTAATTTGAATTTAAATGTGATCAATATTGATGATTCCAAATTTAATGATCAATATTCCTGTCCTACAAATTTTAATTTCAATTTAGAAAACATTGCATATTGTATATTTACGAGTGGAACCACAGGTAATCCTAAAGGTGTACTAATTAAGTTTTTATCTCTAATTAGTCGTATCAGATGGCAAAAGAAGGCTCTTTGTAATAGCAAAAATAGTTTCTTTATACATAAAACATCTACTTCTTTTGATGTATCTCTGTGGGAAATTTTTTTGCCGGTATATTGTGATGCAGGGGTTTATGTCTGTGACGAAAAAGAGTCTATTCATCCTTATCGCTTAAATTCAATAATTACTAATTATAATGTAACAGATATTCATTTTATTCCATCTATGTTACATAACTTTCTTAAATTTAATCATTATATCCCAAAAGGCTTATCAAATATAGTTTGTAGCGGTGAGGAGTTGAAACCCTATCATTTTAATTCCTTAATAGATTGTCCTTTTGTTAATTTATGGAATTTCTACGGACCAACTGAAACTACTATCGATGTTCTTTACTTCAGAGTTAATCTAAAAACCCGTAACCCTAAAATTCCTCTTGGTAAAAGTGTGAATGACACCAATTACAAACTAATTAGTTATGATAAAAACAATTCAAATGAAATAACTTACAAATTATTAATCAGTGGTAAACTATTGTCACCTGGCTACTTAAATGATACAAGACTTACAGAAAAAAAATTTTATATTATAGACGGTATTCGACACTACGATACTGGTGATCTTGTTACAATATCTGACAATGAAATTTATTTTTATTCCAGAGTTGATAATCAAATTAAGCTAAATGGAATAAGAATTGAAATTAATGAAATCGAAAAAACAATATCTCAATGCCTGGGAGATGCTTTTGTATTAGTATTACCATTGAAGTTAGATGAAAATAAAATAATCTTGGCCGCTTTTATAAATAGTGAGCCCAAATCAAATAAATTTTTACTCGCCAAGTTTACAAGGCTTTTAGATGCTTCTTTTTTTCCAAAGGTCTTATTATATTCAGACACGACTCCTCGTCTTTCTAATGGAAAAATAAATTTAAATAAAATTAACCAAATTTTATATGAATTAACCAATGATTAAAAAAGATTCAATAATTTCATTTTCTTCCTTTCAGGATGTTGATCCGGTTTTGATAAATAATATAATATCTAATAACTCATATTGTATAATTAAAGATTTCATCGATAGGTCAGTATGTCGAGAAATTGTAAAAAGGTTTCAATCGGAACTAAATACATCAAGAGACAATCCAACTATTGGTGAAACTCCAAACGATATTAAAAAGATATATCAAAAGTTATCAATTGGCGGCTACATGAACGGATGGGACTATAGACCTCGATATGTAAGAATCATTTATACACCATTCTTCGACAATGATCCATACGGTGTCCATCATATTGGAAGAAAATTCTGCAAACTCAGGAATGTTATACAGGGTAATCCTGAGGATTTTGCTATAGATTCAATTCAAGATAATTTATGGACCGCACTAAGATTACAGCATTATCCATCAGGTGGAGGGTTTTTCTCAGCACACAAGGATGTTGTACTTGAAAAAACTACTATGGAAACTGGACTTAAGCAATTTAATCAATTTTTACTTTTATTAACAACCAAAGGCGATCATTTCACCCGCGGTGGTGCTTTTATTTATGATAACGATAAGAAAATTGACTTAGAAAATGTGGCCGTTGGTGGTGATGTAATCATTTATAGTGGAACTAACAAACATGGTGTTGATGACATAGACCCGCAAGCCACATCAAATACAAATTCTTCATCAGGACGCCTTGTGCTCATAAACTCGCTATATAAAAACATGTCATCCAATGAAAAACGATACGAAGAAGGAATTAAATAAAATTAACCTAATTATTGTTGAACAAATTTGTAATCTCTTTGATGTTCCACCTAAAAGTATATTAACTGTTAATGAAGTTAGAAATTGGGATTCAATAAATCACATTAATTTGATGATAATGATTGAAGATAGCTTTAGTATAAATTTGGATTACCAAAAGTTTAAAAACTGTGATAGTAATATCAAGATCAGTGAATTAGTTATGGAATCAATTAATGACTAGCTTTTTAATTTTAGGTGCCGGTAAATTAGCAAGCCAAATTCTTAGAAAAATCGAATTTTATGATTTTTCAATGTATGAAAATATAAAAGGTTGCTTCGATGACTTCAAAGAACCTAACACCAAGATTTATAAAAACTTGAAGGTATTAGGAAGCTTTTCTGATGTTTCTAATTTTGATTGTAAAAATGTTTTACTCATACCAGCTATCGGTTATAAAGAACTTCAAAACCGATTAGATACTTTGAACAGTTTTATTAAAAATGATTTCAGATATCAAAACTTAATTTTTTCGGATAATATTTTATCTACAAATATCGGTACAGGAAACTTTGTTTCACCTAATTCAGTAATAGATGTAGGATGTAATATAGGAAATTTTAACTTTTTTGATATTTCTACCTCAATAGGTGAAGATTGTGAAATCGGCGATGGAAATTACTTTTCTAACTCTTCTGTAATCTGTGGTAATTGTAAAATCTCTGACTCAAATTTTGTTGGTGCTAATGCGACATTCATTGATAACATTAAAGTAGGTTCAAATTGCAAAATAAATAGTTCTTCTTTAATCCATAATGATTTAGAGAATAATGTAAAATACCTAGAACCAAGAAAACACTTCATTCATGAATCTCTCTAATTTTTTATATAACAGAGAAATTCATCATATTGGTTATGTTGTAACGGACATCAATGATTCTAAAAGGAAATGGTTGAACGAGGGATTCAAACTACTTATTGAACCAAAGTTAGACATCATCCAAAATGTTTATTGCTGCTTACTTACTTTCTCTAATCAAACACCCATAGAGTTAATTGCCCCAAACAGTATTGGAACAAATAAACTTCAATCTAGGATAAGTCGCGGTAACGGCATTGACCATATCTGTTATAATTCTGTAAATATTAAATCTGATTATGACTTAGTTATCAAAAACAAACTCATGATCCCAATTCAAGAGATAGTTTTTGCAAATGTTTTTAATGCCAAAATTTGTTTTTTTATGACTCGTACGGGTATAATCATTGAGTTAATGCAACCATCTACATGACTTTACTTGTTTGCGGAGGTATGCCCAAAAGTGGAACAACTTTTCTTTTTACGGAATTTGCAAACTATTCAAATGTACACTCAAGTTTATTTAAAGAAATAGGTCTATTTAAAAAAGAATCTCCTGCTTCAGAAAAATTTCTTTCTAAAGTACATAACTCAAATCATATTTTCTTAGATTTTTATCCAGAGTATTGTTTCTCTAAGTATTCACTTGATCTACTTATTTCTAAAAGAATTAATGCTTTTTTTATTATTAGGGATTGGTATGCTTATCGAGTTTCACTCTTTAAATACTTAAAAATAAACAGTATGGAAAATAAATTTTTAGTAGAAGATATTACTTATTCAGATTACTTATTCTTCACAAAATACATAAAAGATAATTTTCTTTTTTTTACGTTTGAAGATTTTTGTTATGAACCTAAAGCAGTTATAAAAAAAGTTAGTGATTTCTTTGGTCTCGATATTGGGTCTCGAGAAAATAATTTCTCAAGAATTAATTCAAGCGACAAAAAACAATACTATTTTCATTCGTATATAAATAAGTATTTTTCTCGTTATTTGAGTTTAAAAAAGTATTTTTTTATGCACATATGAAAAGATATTATCTTTTCAGTATAGTTAGATTAATATCATCTTCGCTAATGTTCTTTTTGTTGGTCACCAATGGATCAACTATATCAATGGCTCTGCTTTTTGTTTTACTGTACGGTATTTCGTTTTTTTTTGTACAAGTAAAATTTACAGTTGGTAATGTAAATCCAATCTTAACTCTTTCAGTTGTTTCTTTTGGTTACTTGTTTAATAATGTATTCATTCCCTTTGTTTTAAAATTTATCGACGTAAATCTTTTTTTATTACACCTATTAATTAGTCTCTTTTTTTCAATTTTTGTTTACAAAATTTTATTTTTTTTTAGACAATCGAAGTAGTGAAATCAATTCCTTTTAACAAGCCTTTTAGCTGTAATAATGAGGTGACTAACATTATGAGTTTATTATCATCATCTCATTTTTCTGGGAATGGAAACTTCACATCAAAATGTCATGATTTACTCGAAGATAAAATTGATTGTAAGAAAGCACTTCTGACCCATTCCTGTACGGCTGCACTTGAAATGAGTGCCTTGCTCATGAATACACAACCGGGAGACGAGATTATCATGCCCTCGTACACATTTGTATCTACCGCAAATGCGTTTGCACTGAGAAAGGGAAGACCGGTTTTTATAGACATTCGACCTGACACTTTAAACATAGACGAAAACCTTATTGAACAAGCGATCACTGCAAAAACAAAGGCAATTGTTGTTGTCCACTATGCTGGAGTAGCCAGCGAGATGAATACAATTCTGGAAATAGCCAAGAAACACAATATTCCTGTAATTGAAGATGCTGCTCAAGGCATAATGGCAAAATACAAAGGCACGCCACTTGGGAGCATGGGGACATTCGGATGCTTAAGCTTTCACGAGACCAAAAACATACATTGTGGCGAAGGTGGTGCAATTCTCATAAATGATAAAAAATATATTGAGAGGGCTGAGGTTATTCGTGAAAAGGGTACCAATCGTTCCAAATTTTTTCTAGGGCAGGTAGATAAATACAAATGGGTCGATATCGGCTCAAGTTACTTACCTGGGGAACTGACGGCAGCTTTTTTAGCGAAACAATTAGAACATGCCGAAGAGATAACTCAGAAAAGATTAAATGTTTGGAATAAATATCACGAAATCTTCCAAGATTTAGAAAATACCGAAAAGGTTAGGCGACCGAGCATACCACGGGAATGCAGTCATAACGGTCATCTCTACTACCTTCTTTTGAGTAAAAAAAATGATCGCGATCGCGTACTCCAAAAAATGAATCAAATGGGAGTAAATGCCGTTTTTCATTACCAACCATTACATTCCTCACCAGCAGGAAAGAAATATGGAGATACTCCCATACCACTACCAGTCACTGAAGATGTTAGTGAGAGATTGATCAGGTTACCAATGTGGGTCGGATTTAATGATCATGAAAGAGTAAGGGATGTTTTGAACAGGGTTCTAAACTCAAGAAATAGGAGCAGACATTAAGCTAAATATTTCAGTTAAAACTACTTATTAGTAAAGCTTTGATATACATTGATAATAATATTGACCCACTTTTTAAGCATTAAAAGTTTTATAGTGAAATTATATTCAATTATCGTATCTTTTTTTCTTTTTTGTCAAAATAAGTTCATCTTTCCTATATACCTATTTATTCATCTTGAAGAATACCGAAACTGAGCCTTTTCCAATGAAGTCTTTTAAAGTTCTTTTCGAGCTAGAAAAAAACAATTGGTGGTTTCAGAGTAGAAATGAAATCATAATATATCACATTTCTCTAAAAATACCTGTTTTTGAAAAATTTCTAGAGGTTGGTTGTGGCACAGGTTTCGTCTAAAAGGCAATTTCTGAGAAGTTTCCTAGTACGACTTTTCAAGGAACAGAGTATTCTGATGAAGGTCTTAAATTTGCTCGTAAAAGAATACCCGAAATCGAGTTAACTCAACTTGATGCTATGAAGATGGATCAGATAGAATGCTATGATGTCATAGGTTCTTTTGATGTTCTTGAGCATATTCAAGAAGATGAAAAAGTACTCGAAAACTTTTACACTGCTTTAAAACCAGATGGTTATCTAGTGCTAACCGTTCCACAATGCATGTGGTTATGGTCTGCTGTGGATGAATTTTCATGCCATTGCAGAAGGTATTCTCGAGATCAAATGGTACATAAATTGGGAAATGCAGGTTTTCAAATTGAGTATATTACATCTTTTGTCTCCGTATTGTGCCCAATTATGTTCTTATCTAGATTAAGATTTAAAAAAACTGCTCAGATAACAGATCCGATGTGTGAACTTAAGATTTCAAATTCATTAAATTGGATCTTTTGTCTAATTATGCAGTTTGAAATCTTACTTTTGAAGATCTGTATACGCTTTCCCATTGGAGGTTCTTTACTAGTGATTGCCAAGAAAACTATTTAAGTTGAATACAATTACATTCAACAAAGTTGCTCTTATTAATAAAAAACTGAATTTTGTTGAAAAAAATTCACTTTTCTTCCCTACTTGCTGGTGATATATGGTTCAAAGAAAACCGCCTCGATTAGTTTGAATATAAGAGCAACTGAAAAAAATCACTTTTGACCCATTACTGTACCGCAGCACTAGAAATGAGTATCTTGCTTACGAATAAAAACCAAGTGATGAGTTTATGCCGTCATTCACATTTATTTATACTGCAAAAATATTCATATTAAGTTGCGGGGTAGTCGTTTTTAAAGATATTCAACCA
>CESW01009146.1_pt1 | contig 12127 bp, 12 predicted proteins | sample 531171 | NCBI WGS metagenome assembly CESW01 (sample SAMEA2621859, study PRJEB7988) | marine metagenome | biome: marine biome (ENVO:00000447); feature: surface water layer (ENVO:00002042); material: "saline water (ENVO:00002010), including plankton (ENVO:xxxxxxxx)" | depth 5 m
CTGCAAATCCGTCTACGCCGGTTCGATTCCGACCTCAGCCTCCAGTTAATTTAAATATTATTAATTAAAAAGTATAATTTACAACAATGAGAGAACTATATTTGCCCGGGTGGTGGAATTGGTAGACACAAGGGACTTAAAATCCCTCGATAGCGATATCGTGCCGGTTCAAGTCCGGCCCCGGGTACCAATTAAAAATGAATGACAATAATACAAATTTCTCGAAAGATATAGATTTAGTTGAACTTTCTAGAGTTCTCATAGCAGGGAAAATAAGAATACTTTCAGTCTCTTTACTGTTTTTTTTAAGCTCAGTTGTGTATGCCTTTTATCAAGATGATTTCTATAGCTCAGAGGTTATATTCTATTCACACGACTCTTCAAGAGTTCAACCCAATTCCGGCATTAAAAGCATAGCAAGCTTTGCAGGAGTGAATTTAGGAGGTGAGGGGCAGAAACAAGTTCATTTTGTAATTGAAACAATAAAATCTAGAAAATTTCTAAAAGATTTGCTCGAATTTGATGGAGTATTGGAATCAATTATGGCACCAGGTTCTTATAATAAGATATCGAGAAAACTCTCTTTTAATGAAGATCTTTTTGATTCGCAAACTAGAACCTGGGTGAGGGAAGAAAATCAACCATTTGGTGTTGTGCCCAGTCATATTGAAGCACACGAGCTATATTCTGATATGCTTGAAATAACTTTAGACGAAGATACTGGATTTGTTAGATTAGGTTTTGAGCATATCTCCCCAGTTTTTTCAAAAAAAATGTTGGACCTAATTGTGAACCAAGTAAATTACAAATTAAGAGAGAAAACCATAAAAGAGTCTCAAAAAGCAATCCAATTTTTAACTACTGAAATTTCTTCTTCAAATTCTTTAGAGACGAGGGACTCAATAGCATCCTTAATAAAAGATAATCTTGAAAATCAAGTAAGAGCTAAGGTCAAAGAAGACTTCATCATATCTCAAATTGAGCCAGCATATGTACCAGTTATTAAGTCCAAACCTAATAGAACTTTGATAGTAATTTTTGGAACATTTGTGGGTTTCTTAATCGGCTCAATTGTAGTCTTATTAAGATTTTTTTATTCTGGATCTTCACAAAAATAACTTTTTATATAAATGGAATCTAAACAAATTACTGTTGTTGGAATAGGTTATGTTGGTTTGTCATTGGCTGTTTTGCTTTCTCAACATAACAAAGTTATTGCATATGATATAGATGAGACTCGCGTTCAAAAGATTAATAATAACGAATCAACTATTAAAGATAGCTTGATTGATTATTATCTTTTGAATAAAGAGCTTGAGTTAGAATCTACCAATAATAAGGAATATGCATTTAAAAATTCAGAGTTTATTATTATTGCCACCCCTACAGACTATGATCAAGAAACTAAGTTCTTTGATACCAGCTCGGTTGATAAAGTCGTCGAAGATATTTTTTTACTAAATGATCATGCTACGGTATTTATCAAGTCTACGGTTCCTGTAGGACACACAGAATTACTCCGAAAGAAATACAATACAGATAGGATTATATTTTCGCCTGAGTTCCTGAGAGAAGGAAGTGCCTTAGCAGACAATTTAGAGCCTTCAAGAATAATAGTTGGTTCATCAAGCGAAGAAGCACAAATTTTTTCTGAACTTTTATTACAAGTAACCACAAACAGAAACATTGAAGTTTTATTTGTATCTTCTACTGAAGCTGAAGCAATTAAGCTATTTTCAAATACCTTTCTCGCAATGCGAATATCATTCTTTAATGAACTTGATAGTTACGCGCTAGATTTCAATCTTAACTCGAAAAATATCATTGATGGTGTAGGTTTAGATCCAAGAATCGGAAATCACTACAATAACCCTTCCTTTGGCTATGGAGGCTATTGTTTACCTAAAGATACTAAACAACTATTAGCCAATTACGAAGGAGTTCCTCAAACCATAATACAAGCCATTGTGAATTCTAATTCCACACGAAAAGATTTCATTGCCCATGAAGTATTAAAACTCAACCCTAAAACAGTTGGGATATATTTACTATCTATGAAAGAAGGGTCTGATAATTACAGATCTTCTGCCATTCAAGGAATAATGAAAAGAATAAAAGCTAAAGGTGTAAATGTAATTGTTTATGAGCCCACAATTACCGAAAATTCATTCTTCAATTCCGAAGTTTATAAGAACTTAGAAGAGTTTAAAGCGGATTCGGATATCATAATTACCAATAGGAATTCAGAATATCTAGAAGATGTGGTAGATAAAGTTTTTACAAGAGATTTGTATAACACTAACTAATGAAAAATATTCTTATTACTGGTTCAGCTGGTTTTATTGGCTCTCATCTAACAAAAAAACTTCTTCTTGAGGGAAACAAAGTGTTAGGTATTGATAATCTGAATACTTATTATGATCCAAGTCTCAAAAAAGCTAGGCTTAAAGATATCAAAATATTTACACAAGTTCGTAACCTTTCTAAGAATTATACTTTTTCAAAAACTGATTTGACAGATAAAAAGAAATTAAGCTCTATCTTCTCGCAAAATAAATTCGATATTTTAATAAATTTAGCTGCTCAACCCGGTGTTCGGTATTCTCTTGAAAATCCTCAAGCTTACTTTCAATCTAATTTGATTGCTTTTGGAAATCTTTTAGAAGAAATAAAAAAAAGTAATATTGATCATTTCTTATTTGCATCTTCAAGTTCAGTCTACGGTATAAATAAAGTTAATCCCTTTAACACTTCTGACAATACAGATTTTCCTGTTAGTCTTTATGCAGCTACTAAAAAATCAAATGAAGTCATTGCCCATAGTTATAGCCATTTATATGACATACCCACGACTGGTCTAAGGTTTTTTACTGTTTATGGACCTTTCGGTAGACCTGATATGGCCTATTATAAATTTACAAAAGCTATACTTGAAGGTAAGCCTATAGATGTATTCAACCAAGGGAAAATGAAAAGAGACTTTACTTATATTGACGATGTTACAGAGGGAATTTCAAGACTTATCAACAAAATACCGAAAAAAATCAATAGCGATACGACCGCTTCTAAAGCTAAATTTAAAATTTACAATATTGGTAATAACAATCCTGTGACTCTAAAACGATTCATAAAATCAATTGAAGTTGCTTCTAATAAAAAGGCAATTGAAAATAATCTTCCTATGCAAGATGGCGATGTTCCTTTAACATTTGCCAACATTGATGAGTTAATCGAAACTACAGGTTTTGCTCCTAGTACATCTATAGAGATGGGTATGAAAAAATTTGTAGAATGGTACAAAGAAAATTCAATGCATACTTTATTGAAAAATAAAGAGGTGAATTAAAAATGATTAAGGAGCAAAAAAAAATTGCCGTAATTGGACTTGGTTATATTGGATTACCATTGGCGGTCGAATTTGGTAAAAGCCGAAATATAGTTGGTTTTGATATAAATCAAAATAGAATAGATGAACTGAATATTGCTGTTGATTCAACTTTAGAGGTGACTAAAGCTGAATTAGAAAGATCAAAATATTTAATTTTTTCAAGTGACGAAAAAGAACTAGAAGGCTGTAAAATTTTCATCGTTACTGTTCCAACTCCTATAGATGAAGCAAATAGACCAAACTTATCACCTTTAAAAAATGCATCAAATTTGGTAGCTAGGGCTTTATCTAAAGATTCAATCGTCATCTTTGAATCTACAGTTTTTCCTGGGTGCACTGAAGAGGTTTGTATTCCAATCTTAGAAGAAGTTTCTGGATTAGAATTCAATAAAGATTTTTTCTGCGGGTATAGTCCTGAAAGGATAAATCCCGGAGATAAAGTTAATACACTTACCAAGATAAAGAAAATTATAAGTGGCTCTAATCCAGAGACTGCGCAAGAAGTAAATAATCTTTATTCTGAGATTATAGAAGCAGGAACCTTCCAAGCTTCCAGCATCAAAGTAGCTGAGGCTGCGAAAGTAATAGAGAACACTCAACGAGATTTAAATATTGCACTTGTAAATGAATTATCAGTTATTTTTAACAGGCTCAATATAGATACATTAGAAGTTTTAGAGGCAGCAGAAAGCAAGTGGAACTTTCTTCCTTTTAAACCAGGGATGGTTGGAGGTCATTGTATAGGTGTAGACCCTTATTATCTTACTCATAAAGCTGAAGAAGTGGGTTATAACCCTCAAGTAATTCTTGCTGGTAGACGAATAAATGATGAAATGGCTATTTATTCTGCAAAGCAATTCATTCAGCTGTTTTTAATAAATGAAATAAACCCAATTGGAGCTACTATAGGAATAATGGGTATAACCTTCAAAGAAAATTGTCCCGATATCAGAAATAGTAAAGTTTTTGATTTAATTGATGAATTAAAAAGATGGAACTTAAACATAAAAGTTGAGGATGGATGGGCAGATAAAGAAGAAGTTTTCAATCTTCACGGTATTACATTAGAACCAATTGAGAAGGATTCACTTGATAGCGTAATAGTAGCTGTAGGTCACAATGAATATAGGAAGAAAAATCTTGAAGAAATTAGGCGTTTCTGCAGATCAGATAAACCTATACTTGCTGACTTAAAAGGTATCTATGATAAAAAAGAAGCTGAAGAATTAGGATTTACAGTCTTCAGACTCTAGACTTTTATTTATGCGAAATAAGAATATAGCTGTCGTAGGATGCGGTTACTGGGGGAAAAACCTAGTCAGAAATTTTTTTGAATTAGGATCTTTAAAATCTCTATATGACTATGATGATAATACAGCAGTGGGCTTAGCTAAGTCTTATGGAGTAGAAAGTTCTTCTTTCCAGCAAATTCTAAATGATAATCAAATAAAAGGGGTTGTTGTTGCTACACCAGCTATTCAGCACTTTAAAATAGCAAAAGATTGTATCCTCGCTGGAAAGAATGTTTTTGTTGAAAAGCCATTAGCCTTAAACATTGAAGATGCAAATGAGCTGGTTGAGCTTTCAGAACAAAACAATGTTGAAATTATGGTAGGCCATCTATTAAGATATCATCCTGTATTTATTGAGCTTCTTAGAATAACTAAGCAAGGAAGACTTGGAGATATTTTTTATATTTCCTCTACACGTCATAGCTTTGGAAAAATGAGACAAGAGGAGGACGTTGTTTGGAGCTTTGCGCCGCATGACATATCAATGATTCTGGCTCTCGCCGGAATAAAACCTAAATCAGTATTCACAAATGGAGTTTCAATCTATCAAGATAACATTTTGGATAAAGCTTTGATCAATCTTACTTTTGCAGAAAATTTAAAGGCTCATATTTCTGTTTCTTGGATACATCCAGAAAAAGAACAAAAGCTTGTAGTCGTTGGGAGTAAGGGGTTGGCAATTTTTAATGATAGGGAGCCTTGGGATAAAAAATTACTTTTCTGTAAGACTGATATTAATATTGATTCTAAGAATTTTGATTACAAAATAGATGAAGGTGAGTACTTAGCCGTGAAAGAAGATGAACCTCTAAGAAATGAATGTAAGTATTTTTTAGGATTGATAGAAGGTAAAATCAAGCCACTTACTAATGGACTGGAGGGGATTTCTGTCCTTAAAGTCCTGAAAGGGGCAACTGACTCTGCAAACCATAATAAAAAAATCGTAATTCAATGAAAAATACTAGCAAACCATATTTTGTCCACCAAACTTCGTACATTGATGAAAATGTTGAAATTGGCAGGGATACAAAAATATGGCATTTCTCTCATATATTAGGAAATTCTAAAATAGGATTAAACTGCACCATAGGTCAAAATGTTGTTATTGGACCTAATGTCAAGATTGGCAATAACGTAAAAATACAAAATAATGTAAGTATCTATGATGGTGTGACTTTAGAAGATGATGTTTTTTGCGGTCCTTCCTGTGTTTTTACTAACGTAAATAATCCTAGATCGGAAATAATTAGAAAAGACGAATACAGAAAAACGATTGTTAGGCGCGGGGTTTCAATAGGCGCTAATGCAACAATTATTTGTGGAAAGGAACTTGGCGCATATTCATTTATTGCTGCTGGCGCTGTGGTCACAAAAGAGGTTGAACCTCACTCACTGGTGGCAGGTAACCCTGCAAAACATATAGGCTGGATGAGTAAAGCTGGTGGCAGATTAGATGAAAACTTAATTTGTCCTATATCAGAGAAAAGCTACAAAATTAATAACAACGGCACACTAGAAGAAGAGTGATGAATGAATATAGCTCTGACATAAACTTTATAGATCTCAAATCACAGAAAGATCGCATAAGATTCTTGCTAGATGCTGCAATTGCCAAAGTATTGGATCACGGTCAATTCATAATGGGTCCAGAAGTTAAAGAATTAGAGTTTGAATTGCAACAGTTCACAGGGGCTAAATTTGCTTTAACTTGTGCAAATGGAACTGATGCTTTAACTCTTGCGTTAATGGCTCTGAATCTTAAGAGTAATGATGTTGTTTTTGTTCCCTCATTTACCTATGTATCAACAGCTGAGGCACCAGCACAATTAGGCTTGATTCCTTATATGGTAGATGCATGTCCAAAGACATTTAATATTTCATTAGATAGTTTGAAAGATTCTATACATAAGGCTAAAAAAGAAGGTTTAAGCTATAAGGCTGTGATCATAGTAGACCTCTTTGGACAGCCCGCAGACTTTCAAAAGATTAGCGACATAGCTTCTGAGGAAAATCTAAAAGTTATTATCGATGCTGCACAGAGTTTCGGGGGCTCAATTCAAGGTAAAAAAGTTGGCTCTATGGGAGATATAACTACTACTAGTTTTTTTCCTGCAAAACCTCTGGGTTGCTTTGGTGACGGAGGTGCTGTTTTCACGAATGACGAAGAATTATCAACTATTATCAATTCATTAAGGTTGCATGGAAAGGGCAATGAAAAATATGACAACGTAAGGATTGGTCTTAATTCTAGACTGGATACTATCCAAGCAGCAGTGTTACTAGAAAAATTAAAGATCTTTCCTGATGAACTTAAAAAAAGGCAGTGGGCAGCAGATAGTTACTCAAAAGCTCTGATTGATTGTGATCTTGAGCTTCCAGTTATCGCTGATGGAACGACCAGTGCTTGGGCGCAATTTACCATAAAGACAAACGATAGAGAGTTTTATAAAAATAAGCTAAATGAGAACGGAATTCCAACTGGGATTTACTATCCAAAACCTTTGCATGAACAGTCAGGATACAATCATTTTCCTCAAGCTAATGACTTAGATGTCTCAAAAGAATTATCAACAAATGTTTTGAGCCTTCCAATGCATCCTTATTTACAAGAATCATATTTTTCCAGACTAGCAGAAATTCTTGAATAAATTATGAAAATACTGACTGTTATAGGAGCAAGACCTCAGTTTATTAAGGCTGCTGCAGTAAGCAGAGCAATTCACTTAAACAATACGATTAAAAAAGTTCAAGTCAAAGAGTATATTCTTCATACAGGACAACATTTTGATCCAAACATGTCTGACATATTTTTTGATGAATTAGGAATTCCAAAAGCAGATTTTAATTTAGGCATATCTAATTTAGCTCATGGAGCTATGACCGGAAGGATGATAGAGGCGATTGAAAAAAAATTAATAGATCTTAAACCGGATTATCTTTTAGTTTATGGTGATACTAACTCGACATTGGCTGCTGCTATTGCAGCATCTAAGATACAAATACCTCTTTTGCATATAGAAGCAGGGCTAAGATCATTCAATCTTTCTATGCCAGAAGAAATTAATAGGATCTTAACAGATAGAATTTCAAGTTTCTTATTTTGTCCAACTCAAACTGCTATGGATAACCTGAAAAAAGAGGGCTTTCCTCACATTACTTTGTCTAATAATCCGCAATTAATTTTCGATATTGGTGATGTGATGCATGATGTGACTTTGCACTACAAACAACAAGCAATTGAGGCATACCCAATTTCAAATTGGGGGCTCGAAGAAAAAGGGTATGGCTTATGCACTATACATAGGGCTGAAAATGTAGATAACCATAAAAAACTTGAAGACATTCTATTAGCTCTATCAGAAGTATCTAATGATATAGACATCGTCTTACCTTTACACCCTAGAACAAAACAGAAAATAAAAAAAAATGGTAAATTGAACTTATTAGATAAATTTATTATCACAGAACCTCTATCTTATTTAAAAATGCAGTCTTTAGAGTCTTCTGCAAAAGTTATTTTTACTGATTCGGGTGGAATACAAAAGGAAGCCTATTTTCATAAAATACCCTGTATAACTCTAAGAGAAGAAACGGAATGGGTAGAGACTATCGATTCAGGATGGAACACTCTTGCTGGTTCAGATAAAAAAAGAATAATATCTTCCTATTCTAATTTACGCTGTCCGGCAATTCATGAACAGCCCTATGGAGACGGTAATGCATCTAATAAATTTCTTGATTTATTAATTAAGAATCATGGGTAAATTTCATAAATAAGTTAATATTGCGGCAATAAAATGGAAAAGAGTTACTGACTGAAGAAATCTGGATTAAGCTTCAGTAGTAAGTGCAAATAGAGAAAAAATTAATAGAAATTCAATGCCAATTATCAAGTACTCCAAACCTAGCATTGCAGTCATAAAGAATAAAACTTCTTTTTTTGAAGAAAATGACAAGCATTTAAATTATGTTCAAGAAGTAAATAATTTTTATCTAAAACAGCCTCTGAGATCAAGATGCAAAACTTGTGGAGCTATTATCGGAAAAGAGGATCTGAAAGTTCATGGAGTTCCCTACAGTGTATGTAGGAACTGTGGACACTTAAATGGCTTACATAAAGATACAGAAGAATTTGCAAATTATTTATATTCCCAATCTGATGGAGAAAATTATTCTAAAAATTATAAGAATAATTACCTGGCTAGAGTGAATGATATCTATCAACCCAAAGTAGAATTTCTTCAAGAAGTTCTCCGTCAAGAAAATAAAACAAAATTTAACCTAACAGATTTAGGTTGTGGCGGTGGACACTTTGTGAAAGCTTGTGAGCTTAGAGGTATTGAAGCTAAAGGTTATGATACAAATAAACAACTTATAGATTTAGGAAACGAAATACTTGAACAAAATCAAATTTTTTATGAGGATCTTTCAAGGATAGATGAACTAATTTTGCATAATGACTCTGAAGTTTTATCCTTAGTGGGAGTACTCGAGCATTTGCTTGAACCTATTTCAGCTATAGAGTCTTTTGTTAACAGCTCATCTACATATCTATATTTACAGGTTCCTTTGTTTAGTTTCAGCGTTTTACTAGAAAGTATGCATCCTGATGTATTTCCAAGGCAATTGAATGCAGGCCATACTCACTTATACACAGATTCTTCTATTCAGCATATCTGTGAGAAAAATAACATAGAAAGAATAGGTGAGTGGTGGTTTGGGACAGATATGGTTGATTTATTTAGACACCTTCATATATTGACTCAATCAGATTCGGATATTAAGGGAAAGATGATTGCTGATTTTCTTGGTGATTTCATTGACCCTTTACAAACAGTATTGGATCAAAAGAAAGTTTGTTCTGGTGTAAATATGGTTTTAAAAAAAAATAAACAAACATAATGAAAATAGGAATAACCGGATGTGCAGGGATGTTGGGTTCCCACTTAACTGAACTTCTTATAGCTGATGGTCATGAAATTGTAGGAATTGATAATCTAGATGTTGGTACTTTAGAAAATATCAAAGACTCTCATAAAAGTAATAATTTTATGTTTTATAAATTTGATGCAAGAGAAAAGGAATTAGTGGCATCAGTTTTTATAGGCTGCGAAGTTATTGTGCACCTCGCAGCAGTTAAGAAAGTCACAGAATCTCAGGCTTCTTTTTTGACACTAGATGTGAATGTAGAAACAACAAGAAATATCCTTGAACTTGCAAAGATCAATGGTTCTAAGGTAGTTTTTGCTTCTACTTCCGATATATATGGAGTGAGCACTGAAGTACCTTTTAAAGAAGATCAGAATTTAATCCTTGGACAGTCCCTTGCAAAAAGATGGGCATATGCTGTTTCAAAATTATATTGTGAACATCTTTGTGTTAGCTACAATAAGGACTTTAACGTAGACGTTGTTATGTTGAGATATTTTGGAGGGTTCAGTGAAAAATCTTCTTTCACCTGGTCTGGAGGTCATATACCCATATTTATTGATCAAATATTGAAAGGAAAACCTTTAACAATTCACGGTGACGGAAAACAAACAAGATCCATGGGTCATGCCAGCGATCTTGCAAATGGTACATATCTTGCGATAAAAAACATAGATAAGTGCAGTGGAGAGATCATAAATATAGGTAATGATGAAGAGATGTCCGTTCTTGATTCTGCTTACTTAGTTGCAAAGATTCTAGGCATTGAAAAAAATGACCTGGAAATAGAATTTATTCCTGAAAAAGAAATTTATGGAGATTACAAAGATCTAAGAAGACGACTTCCAGACTTAACAAAAGCAAGAGAACTCTTAGGATATGAACCAAAAATTAAATTTGAAGAAGCAATCCAACTGGTAGCTAAAACACTTAAGAATTCCTGACTTTATGGCGATAGGTATATTTTATTCTTCCTATAATAATTACTCTTTATTAGAAAAAGAGTGCTTGGAAAAAATTGATTTTCAAAATTGTAAATTAATTAATATTGATGATGGTTCAACAAAAGAGCAACAAGAAATAGGAAAAAAAATATGTAAGAAGTTCGGTATTCCATTTTATCAAAATGATGGCAAGGGTTTACACATGGCAACCAACACAGCTATAGATATTTATTTGAAAGATAGTTCTATTGAATGGGTATTATGCATGCAGCATGATGTGAAGCCCTTAGGTACAAACTTTTTTAAATCTTTAGAAAATTATCTAAGTGGATTAGATCATAGTGAGATCGGTTCAATTGGTTTTAATGTCATAGATAATGGCAAATATTCAGGCTCTTCTTTATCTGTTTATAAAGAAGAAGGCCATGTAAAGGCATGGCTTGGTTCTTTTCCTTTATCAGATAAGAGAACTTTATATGAAAAATCATTTATTTTTGATTTGATAAAATATTTTTTAAAATTCATTTTAAGAAAAAAGAATATTCATATGGTCCATAATTATAGAAGATGGTTCTGTCCTAAATCATTTAGAAGCTTTAAGGACATATCAAGAAAATATAATGGATTATGCGCCATAGACGTACCTGTCTGGACTGCTATTTTAATTAATGTTCGTAATTGGAAAAAACATATAAAACCTGATAAGGATTTTGTCTTCCATCTATGGTTCAATGATATTGCCTTTCAATTCATGAGAAAGAATATATACAATACTGTCACTACGGATCACTATATTTATAATGATCAAGAATCAAAGACTAGTTATGGTTTCAAAGAAAACTCAGTTCAGGAAGCTAAAGATAAAGACTCTATCAGTTCCGCTCCATATGGAAACCATTTAGATATCTTTGAAAAGAAGTGGGGTTTTTCTTATGAGAAAGTCCAGGAAGGATACAAAAAAGTTCAACACCTATATAAAGATACCTTAATTGATGAGCTCTATAATCATGATTGCACAAGTGGCCCTTTAAAAAAATTTTGAAATGGAAAAAGATAACAAAATAGAATCCAATATCATTGAGACCTTTAAAGAGGTTTTTGAGAGTCAAAATATAGAATTCCCTAAAGACTTTTCAGATGAAAGTATCCTCTTAGACTCTGGTTTAGATTCTCTTGGTTTTGCGATCATTGTATCTGTCCTTGAAGAAAAACTGGGCTACGATCCTTTTATAGAGATGGAGGAAGCTTACTATCCAAGTTCCTATAAAGATTTTAAAGATATTTATTTGAAATATAGTCATTTATTAAGTTGTTGAAGTGAGCTTAAGACTCCCAAAAAATTTCAATAAAAAATTCCAATTTAGTCAAGATGGTAAAAGTCTTACTATTTCCGACCTTGAAGATATTCTTAACAAGAATCCCTCGATTTTAAGAGGCGTATTAGATAAGAGAGTTTGCCTTCATGGGTCACCTTTCCATATTATCCAATGGTTCATACTACTTTATGGATACGCAGATCAAATTTTTATTAGTAACATAAAATTAACTGACGAGGAGGCCGAGTTACTTATAAA
>CESW01047889.1_pt1 | contig 12107 bp, 13 predicted proteins | sample 531171 | NCBI WGS metagenome assembly CESW01 (sample SAMEA2621859, study PRJEB7988) | marine metagenome | biome: marine biome (ENVO:00000447); feature: surface water layer (ENVO:00002042); material: "saline water (ENVO:00002010), including plankton (ENVO:xxxxxxxx)" | depth 5 m
TAGCACTTCTAATAATAGGTATTGGAAAGCTTTCAAATGTTATCTTTTATGTTGAAAAGCCTAAAACACCTGGTTATTCAGTGGAGGAAGAGCAAACTACTGTTGTCAGTTCACAAACAAGCTCTCAACCAGCTGAAGATAAAATTGATATAGCCGCATTAATTGCTATGGGAGATATTGTTACAGGAGAAAAAGTTTTTAAAAAATGTGCAGCATGCCATTCTATTGTAAAAGACGGAAAAAATAATATCGGTCCAGCTTTATATAATGTTGTTGGTAGAGAGGTTGGTGCAGTAGGCGATTATAAATATTCTAAAGCTCTTGCCGCATACGGAAAAGCCTGGACTTTTGAAGAGCTTAATGGGTACCTAATTAAACCAGCTAAATGGATTAAAGGGACTAAAATGGCTTTTGCTGGATTGAGAAAAGAGAAAGATAGAGCATCAGTAATTTTATATTTAAATCAAAATTCTGATAATCCATTGCCATTACCTTAATTTCCCAAAACAATAAAGTAATATAGATTTTTGAACGTGTACTCTATTAAGTGCCTGCTGCCATACTTTAGATTGTTTGCCTGAGAATACACTCTCCTCTATCTCTTTACCTCTTGGGAGACAATGAAGAAAAATACACTCTCTTTTAGCGAAACTCATCAATTTTTTATTAACCTTAAATTTTTTAAATTGATTTAATTTTTTTAATTCATTCACTTTATCATTCATAGAAATTACTTTGTCAGAAAATATAACATCAGCCCCAGTTACTGCTTTTTTTGGATCGTTAAATATGTGGATTTTATTATCATAATTATTAATATATTTTATTATTTTTTTACTTGGCTTATATTTAGTTGGACATCCAATATTTAATCTAAAAGAAAATTTGATTGAAGCAGCAATCAAAGAGTTCAAAACATTATTTGAATCACCAATCCAAGTAATATTTAGGCTTGATATTGATTTCTTCTTAATCTCTTCTACAGTAAAAATATCTGATAAAATTTGAGTTGGATGCGAACTAGGACTGAGACCATTAATTATGGGTATAGTTAAATATTTTCTAAATTCTTCTAACTTTTCATCATTATCAGTTCTAAGCATAAATGCATTCCCAAAATTTGATAGAATTTTTGCCGTATCTTGAATGCTCTCTCCACCTTTTGACAAATGGAGTTCATCTGGTCTAAGTGTCAAAGTGCTCCCACCTAATTGCTTTACTGCTAAATAAAAACTTAATCTAGTTCTCAGGCTGGATTTTTCAAACATTTGAATTAATAATTTTCCTCTTAACGGTGCATCTTTGTCAACCTCAAGATTATCTAATTTTTTTCTCAACTTCTTTCGTTTACTAGCATCAATAAGGATTTTTTTTAAATCCCTTACCGGAACATCATTTAAATTTAAAAAATTCTTCATTTTAATTAAGTTCTTTACAAACCTTTTCTATAATTTTTAAAGAGAGATCTAGCTCACTTTTTTTTACATTTAATGGAGGAAGTATACGAACAACATTTTCCGAAGCTCTTATTGTGAGCAATTTATTTTCCATGAGTTTTTTAATAAAAATTGTTTGATCTTGATGTAGTTGAATTCCAATTAAAAAACCTTTCCCTCTAATACTCTTAATTATATGCGGATAGGTCTCTTTAATATTTCTTAATTTGGATAAAAAATATTTTGATAAATTTTCGATTTTTTTTAAAAATTTTTTACTTGAAACTATATCCATTACGGCATTTCCAACAGCCATTGCTAAAGGATTTCCACCAAAAGTAGAACCATGCGTTCCGGGTACCATTCCGTAAGCAACTTTTTTATTCATTAAAACCGCTCCCAGTGGAAATCCGCCACCTATTCCCTTTGCAATCGGAACAATATCAGGTTTAATTTTGGACTTTTCAAATGAAAAAAAACTACCTGTTCTCGAAATTCCACACTGTACCTCATCTAAAATCAATAATATTTTTTTTCTATTACATAGTTTTCTTAATTCTTTTAAACACCAGTCTGGTATAACCTTAATGCCTCCTTCACCCATTATGGGTTCAATCATTATGGCTGCAGTTTTTTTTGTAATTTTTTTTTTAAGTGATTTATGATCGCCAAATCTAAAATGGTCAAATCCTGCTATTTTTGGGCCAAATCCCTCGGTCATTTTTTTTGAACCACTTGCATAAATTGCAGCTAATGTTCTGCCGTGAAACGAGTTTTTAACACATAGGATTCTGTTTTTATTTGGTTCTCCAATAGAATAAAAATATCTCCTAGCTACTTTTATTGCTGCCTCTGTCGCTTCTGCTCCACTATTTTGAAACATAACATAATCTGCAAATGTTTTTTGGCATATTTTTTTTGCCAATTTTTCTCCCTCTGGGATTTGAAAAGCATTTGAAACATGCCAAAGTTTTTTTGATTGATTATTTATTGCATTTACTAATTTTGGATGTGCATGTCCCAAAGAATTAACTGCTATACCTTGAACAAAATCTAGATACTTTATATTGTTCTTTGAATATAAGTAACTTCCTTTTCCATGTTTAAAGGAAATTTTTTTTCTATTATAATTTTTTGTTAAAAAACTCATCAACTTTTTTATATACCTCTTTATATCAAGAATACATTTATACAATTATGGATTGAAAATTTTTTTTGATTATTTTGTGTGAATAACTCAAAATAATTTCTTGTTATTTGTATTGTTAAACCTCTATATTGTAGTTATGTCTCCAATAAACACACTATATAGTTAATAAATGAGTTGGAATGATGAAAAAGTTGCAAAACTAAAAGAGTTATGGGGCAAAGGAAATACTGCAAGCCAGATTGCAGAAATTATTGGCGGCATTAGTAGAAATGCTGTTATAGGTAAAGCTCATCGTTTAAACCTTTCTGCAAAAATAAAGGCTAGATCAACTGTTTCAAACCAAAATTCCAAATCAAGTAATATAGACTCAAAAATTAATACTTTTAAAGGACGACGAAGTAAATTTAAATCTTTATTAATCGAAAAAGATTTTGAACCTGAAAATCCAAAACAACTTGAGGAATTAAATGAAGATTTGTGTAAATGGCCTATAGGTCATCCTGATGAAAAATCATTCTATTTTTGTGGAAGGACCTCACTAAAAGACTTTTCCTATTGTAAACTTCATTTGTTATATGCTTATCAACCGAAAGGTAAAAAAGAAGATACTAATGAGAAAGAAGAGGCAGACGAATTAATTGAAAAAAAAATTCAGGTAGGTTAATCAAAATTAAAATTTTTTAGATATCATCATTTCTATATTTTTCAGTAGAAAATTGTCCTGCCTCTCTCCACATATATGAATATTTCTTGACTTCATCACGTAAAAAAAGTTTGCTTGGCAATCCTATATCTGCATTAGTTTTATACTTTCCTGATTTTATATTGTGATACCTGAGCAATTTTAATTGGTCTTCAGTTAACAAGGGTTTTGGGAATAATTGAAAAAATTTTGCGGATAGGCGCGCTATTGGTAAAGGCACAGGTATTAAGAGTCTTTTTTTATTAATAGACACCAGCAATATCTCAAGTATTTCCTTAAAAGTTAAAACTTCTGGACCAACACACTCAATTATTTGAGACTCAATATTATTTTTTAAAACATAATAAATAACATCAGTTAAATCTGAGCAGTGAATAGGTGTAAACTTTGTTTTTCCAGAGTAGTAAAGCGGGAAAATTGGTAATCTACTCAATAAAGTCATAAACTGTGTCGTAAAATTATCCGAGTTAGAAAAAACGACTGATGGTCTTAAGATTGTGGTTTTTGAAAAATTACTGAGAATATTTTTTTCACCCTCAAGCTTTGAAATTGCGTATTGTGAATCAATTGCCTCATTTAGGCCCAAGGCTGAAATATGAATTAAATGCTTAAGATTATGCTTTTTGGAAAGTTTGGCTAATAAGGTCGGAAATATGTTGTGAATATTATTAAAAGTATTTCCTTTTTTATTTTCATATAATATTCCAATTAAATTAATGCATATATCTGAGTTACTAAATAATTTTTGAATTTTTTTTTCATCAAAAATATTGGCCTCAACTACGTCGATATAACCAGCATTTGCTTGAGTTTTTATTCTAAGTCCTTTTTGGTGAATATTTCTAGTCACTACAGTGACCCTTATGTTGTTTTTAGTAAGTTTCCTAATTAAGTTGCTTCCAATTTGACCACTTCCACCAAAAATTAGACAATTTTTTGCTTTCATATATAAATATTTACAGAATAAATATGAATATTAAACTTCATCAAAATGACTTACCAGATGATTTAAATTTAGGCAACGTTATAGCGGTTGATGGGGAGTTTATGGGATTGAATATAAGGCGAGATCCTCTATGTTTAATTCAAGTTTCTTCAGGTAACTCAGATGCACACATAATTCAACTAGATAGATCCAATTATGTGGCACCAAATTTGGTTAAAATATTAAAAGATGACGAAATTACAAAAATTTTTCATTATGGACGAGCGGATTTAGCACATATTAAATATTACCTAAAAACTGATACGAATAATATATTAGACACTAAAATTGCTTCAAAATTATCAAGATCTTACTCAGATAACCATTCATTAAAAACATTGATAAAAGAATTTATAAATATCGATATTAGTAAACAATTTCAAAGTTCTGATTTTGGTGGAAAACTTTCTCAAGCACAGTTAAAGTACTGTGCGAACGATGTAATATATCTCCACAAAATTCATGAAGAATTGAATAAAATACTTACAAGAGAAAAAAGAGTTGAACTATACAAAGATTGTTTAAAATTTTTAAAAACTCGTGTTGATTTAGATCTTGCACTTTTTAAAGATGATATTTGGGCTCATTGATGAAAAAAATAGGTTATAAAAACATAGCAAAAGAAGTAATAAATCTTGAAATAAAAGCATTACAAAAATTAAAGAAATCATTAAATCAAAATTTTGATAAAGCTGTAAATGCGATCGTTAATTGTCAATCAAAAGTAATTTTATGCGGTGTCGGAAAAAGTGGAATAATTGCTAATAAAATTTCTGCTACACTTTCATCAATAGGATCTCCCTCCTTTTCTTTATCAGCAAATGATTGTTCCCACGGAGATATGGGAAGTATATCTAGAAAAGATATCTTAATATTAATAAGTTATTCTGGAAATTCAGTCGAACTGAAAAATATAATTAATTATGCAAACCGAAATAAGATTTTGCTAATTGGAATAACATCAAAAAAAAACTCAATTTTATTCAAAAATAGTGACATTAGATTACTAATTCCGGAGGTGAAAGAGGCTGGATTAGATATGATTCCAACTTCAAGCACAATTAATCAACTAAGCATTGGAGACGCGTTAGCAATATCAACTTTAAAAAAAAAAAGAATAAATAATTTTGATTTCAAGAAATACCATCCTTCCGGAACCTTAGGGGAAAAACTTAAGACTGTTGAGGACTTAATGTTAATTAAAGACAATGTTCCCTTTATAAATGAAAATAGTTCAATGATAAAAGCTCTTAAAATAATGACTAAAAAAAAATTAGGGACTTTAATTGCTCGGAATAAAAAAAAATATACAACAGGAATTATTACTGACGGACAAATAAGAAGATATAACTCAAAAAATATATCTTTAAATTCACTTAAGGTAAAAAATGTCATGACGAAAAATCCAATTAGAGTTGAAAAAGATACATTAGCTACTAAAGCTCTATCAATTATGAATGAAAAAAAAATTACAAGTTTGTGTGTTTTTAACAAAAAAAAAAAATTAATTACTATTGGTATTATTCATATACATAATATATTAAATAAACAAATTTACTAATGTAGATGAATAAAAAAAAAGTTTTTCAGATTTCATTAATAGTTTTGTTTATTTTATCTTGCCTAATATTCTATAAAAAATATTTTTTACCCAGTGTAACTACTTCGGATACTCAGATTAACAAAGTAAATGATGGTGAAAGTAATAATATTGTTAAAAATGAGAATAAAGAAACTAATATTATAGAAAACCTAAAATATGTCTCAGAAGATTTATTTGGTAATACATACATTATCACAGCTGAGTCAGCAGCTTTTAAAAAGAATCTAGAAAATCAACTTGAGCTTTATATTGTAAGTGCAAAGATTATTCAAAACAACGACGATGTTATATTAATAAATTCTGGATCAGCAGATTACAATAAAATAAGTAATAATACTATTTTTAAAGAGGATGTCACAATTAAATACAAAGACCAAAAATTAAATTCTAACATTGTAAAACTTGATTTTTCAAAAAATTTAATAGAAATTTTAGAAAATGTTTATTATGTGAATAAAAATACTGAGATTTATGCTGATAAAGCTGAAATAGATTTACTAGATAAAAAAATGAAAATTTCTATGATCAGTCAAAAAGATAAGGTAAAAATATCCGGAAAATATTAGAAATGGCTATTATAAAAAAATTTAGAATTAAAAATTTCAAAAGGAAAAAAGAAATATTAAAACTTGATAAAATATCTGTATATTTTGGAAAACGCAAAATATTTGAAGATTTAAGTTTTAATCTAAATCAAGGTGAAATTCTTGGATTACTCGGACCTAATGGTGTTGGTAAATCAACGATATTCAATATAATTATTGGCTTATTAAAGCCAAACTATGGATCAGTGTTTATCGATAACAAAAATGTTACTGATAATCCTATATTCTATAGAACTAAAGAACATAAAATAAGTTATGTCCCCCAACACGGAGGTTATTTTCACGATCTTACTTTAAGAGAAAATTTAAAAGCTATTAGTGAAATGGTAATAGAGGATAAAAAACTAAGAGATGAAAAAATAAACTTAATGATTTCAAAGTTTGAACTTGAATCTTTACAAAATATAAAGGCTGAATTTTTATCTGGTGGACAAAAAAAACGTTTGGTGATCTCACTTAGCTTACTAAGCAATCCTCGAATTTTGCTACTTGATGAACCGTTTGCAGCTTTAGATATTATGACTATAAAAAATCTTCAACAAATAATTGTAGATTTACAAACACAAAACAATATATCTATAATTTTATGTGATCATCAAGCCCGAGACTTACTATCTTGTGTTGATTTAGCAATTGTCTTATCTAATGGTAAGGTAATTGCAAAAGATACTCCTAATAATCTAATTAGAAATATTGCTGCCCAGGATGCTTACTTTGGAGACTCTTTTAAAATCAATTAGAACAAATAAATGTCTTTTGTAAAAATTAACAATAAAATAAAGATGTTTAACAAGCACCTTTCAATTGATGGCGATAAAAGTCTCTCAATTCGATGGGCTTTACTCTCTTCACAGTCATTATCTAAATCAAAATCATTTAATTTGTTATTATCAGAAGATGTATTAAGTACTTTAAATTCACTTAAAAAATTAGGTGTAAAGGTAAAGTTATCTAAGAATTTTTGTCAAATTCAAGGAGTCGGGCTTAATGGCTTTAAATATAAAAAAAATTTAATATTAAATGCTGGTAATTCAGGTACTTTTGGAAGACTCATTTTAGGCCTTTTAATTCATAGTAAAAAAGATGTCAAAATTAAAGGGGATAAAAGTTTATCTAAAAGAGATTTTTTAAGAGTTACAACGCCGTTAACAAAATTTGGGGCAAAGTTTCTTACTAATGGTGGAAGGCTTCCGGTTATAGTAAAAGGAACAAATAATCCTAAACCTATTTTTTATAATGAAAACAACGGTTCAGCTCAATGCAAAAGTTCAGTAATGTTGGCTGCTATAAATACTAAAGGGGAAACTATTATAAAGGCAAAAAAATCTAGAAATCATAGTGAACTTCTTTTTAAACATCTGGGGCTTCCTATAAAAATTTATCAAAAAAAAAAATATGACATAATCAAAATAAAAGGTGGCCAAAAAATACCATCACTAAATTACAGAATACCCTCAGATATTAGCTCTTGTGCATTTTTTATAGTTTTAACTGCTTTATCGAAAAGCTCCAAACTAAAAATAAAGAATGTTAACTTCAATCCATCTAGAACAGGAGTCATTGATATAATTAAAAAAATGGGTGTCAGAATATTAAAAAAAAATGTAAGAAATTATAAGGGAGAAAAAATTGCAGATATAATAATTAAAAGTTCTAAAAACCTAAGGTCAATTAAATGCCCTACAAAATTTAATTCCTCCGCTATAGATGAATTTTTATTAATTTTTTTAGTAGCTGCAAAAGCAAAGGGAACATCATATTTTAGAAATTTATCAGAACTTAATCAAAAAGAAAGTCCAAGATTAAAATGGGGCTCTAGAATCTTAAATAAAATTGGAATTAAAAATGTTGTGACAAATGACAGTATAAAAATATATGGTAATCCTAATTTAGAAATAAAACAAAAAATAATAATTAAAGATTTTCTTAAAGATCACAGAGTCTTCATGACATCGGTTGTTGCAGCATTAACATTTGGAGGAGATTGGCGAATATACGATAAGAGTTCTATAAATACCTCATTTCCCTCATTTTTAAATAAAGTTAAATATCTTGGTGCAGAAATAAAACATACTTAACATTGCTAAAAATAGTCAAAAAAACAGATATTGCCTGATATTTGGGACATTATTCAATTACAATTTTAAAATTCATTCTTGATTAAAATCATAATTTTAATTAAAAGGTCCTACTTTTTTAAAAACTGAAGATAATAAATAATAATTAATGGAAATTTATAAAGATCTTAAAAACCCCGCCTCAAAAGAATTTGAGAAATTATTAAATAGCCAACTTTCAAAAATAAATATTGAAGAAGGAAAGATTATTGAGGGTAAAGTTAACAAAATTACTGAAAAATTTGTGTTTTTATATATTGAAGGCTTAAAAAGTGAACCTGTGCTAGATATAAATGAACTTAAAAGTATGGGTCTCTCAGAAAACATCAAGCTTGGTGAGAAAATTTCAGTTCTATTGGAAAAAATTGAGGATAAAAATGGAGAAGTAATTGTCTCAGCTAGCAAAGCCCAAAAGATTAAAGGTTGGGATAAACTTGTCGAAGCTTATGAAAAAAAGGAACCAATCATGGGTAAAATAACATCTAAATGCAAAGGCGGGTGTATAGTTGAACACCTAGATACTGGTTCATTAATGTTTCTACCTGGTTCACAAATAAGTGATAAACCTCTAAAAGACATTAGCCATCTAATGAATGAACCACAAAAATTTGCATTAATAAAATTAGACAAAGTGAGAGGAAATGCTTGTGTGTCAAGAAGAGAAATAATCTCTTCTTTTAAGAAAGAGGATAAAGCAAAAATAATAGAAAAATATAAGGTCGGTGATATTATTGAGAACGCAGAAGTTAAAGGCTATAGTTCATTCGGATGTTTTTTTAATGTTAATAATGAATTAGATGTCTTGGTTCATTTGCAAGAAATCTCATACAGCCGTGTGAATCACCCTGATGAAGTGTTTAATATTGGTGAAAAACATAATTTAAAAGTTATAAGTGTCGACAAGGATAAACTACAAGTGGGTTGCTCAGTTAAACAATTATCGCCTGATCCCTTTGAACATATAGAAAATTATGAATTAAAAAAAGTGCACAAAGCAAAAGTCGTAAAAATTATGGATTTTGGAGCTTTTTGTGAGTTGGAACCTGGTTTAACAACATTGTTACACTCTAGTGAGCTAAGTTGGACAAAAAAAAATGTTTCAGCCAAAAAAATGTTTAAAGTAGGTGATGAAATAAATTGTGTAATAACTGAAATTGATAAAGAAAAAAGAAGAGTTGCTATATCTCATAGACTGACTCAAGAAAACCCTTTTGAAACATTTGAAAAAAAATATCCAGTAAATTCAATTTTTGAGGGAGTAGTAACTAATAAGAACGACTACTCTTTATTTGTAGGAATAGAAAACTTGGAAATAGATGCATTTCTTCATTGTAATGATTTAACATATTTAAATAATGGAGAAGAAGAGTTACAAAAATATAAAAAAGGTGACAAAATTAAAGTAAAAGTTTTAGAAATTAAATCTGCTGAGCAAAAGATAAGAGTTGGCTTAAGGCAAACTCAACCAGATCCATTTGACTGGTTCAAGGATAAAAAAGTTAATCAAACAATAACTGTAAAAATAATTTCAACTGATAATAAGGGTCTTGCAGTTAGACCAGAGGGGTGTGAAATGGACCTCACTATCAAAAAAAACCAAATAGCGATAAATACTGCTGATGCAAGACCTTCAAGGTTCACAGGTGGTGAAAGAATAGACTGTGCGATATTGGACCTGGATCTTGATAAAAGAAAAGTGTCATTAAGTATCAAATTATTGGAAGAATTAGAAAGAAAAGAAGCTTTAGAAAAATATGGCGCAGAAAACTCTGGTAAAAATCTTCCATTTTCATCTTTATCAAAGGATCTTGATAAGAAGGGAAAAAAATAAGATTAAAATTAGAAGATAAAATTGGCTATTGTAAAATCAAAACTTTTAAAGCAACTCTCCAAAAATTACCCAAATTTTTTAAAGAAAGATCTTGAAAAATTTATGAAAATAATTCTAGAAGAGATTAAAAAAAGTTTGAGGCGTGGTGAAAGGGTTGAGTTAAGAGGGTTTGGAATATTTTCCAGTAAAATACAAAAAGCTAGAATCTCTAGAAATCCAAAAACCAATGAAAAAGTTGATACTCCAGAAAAAAAAACAATTCACTTCAAAATGTCTAAAGATTTGTTTAAAATTTTGAATGAAAAAAAAAAATAAAATATTTATTGCTTGTGATAGCACTAATATTTTTAAGATTAAAAAGATTATAAAATATGCTTCCGACCCCAATTTAAAAATTGGATACAAATTTGGATTAGAGTTTCTTAATTCTAAAAATGGTAGAAATTTTGTATCTAAATTAAAGAAAAAAATTATTTTTGCTGATCTAAAAATACACGATATACCTAACACTTGCGTATCAGTTATTAATGCTATTAAAGACTTAAAAGTAAATTATTTAACAATTCATATAAGTTCAGGTTTACAAGCTTTAAGAGCTGCTAAAAGGGTTTCAGGTTCAATGCGTTTAGTTGGGGTAAGTATTCTTACCTCTTTGGACAATAAAGAATTACAAGAAATTGGATTTAATAAAAAATTAAAAAAAATAGTTTTAGATCAGGCAAAACTAGCAAATAAGGCTAAATTAGATGCAATTGTATGTAGTGCCCACGAGGTAAATATAGTCAAAAAAGTTTTTAAAAATGAAATTATTACGCCAGGCATAAGACTTAATTCAAAAAATAATGATCAAAAAAGAACTTTAACACCCAAACAAGCATATAAAAATGGGAGTGATTGGTTGGTTATTGGAAGACCAATAACCAAAGGTAACATTAAAAGAAATATCAAAAATTTAATTGAACATTTATATAAATGATCAAAGGAATTAAAATATGTGGTGTTTCTGATCTTAAGACATTAAAATATATTGTTAATCATCCTAATCCTCCAAGTTATATAGGCTTCATCACAAATTACAAAAAAAGCAAAAGATTTGTTAATTATAAGAAACTCAAAGAAATATTAAGAGTAAAAAAAAAAAACATTAGTTTTGTCTCAGTTATGGTGAAACCAAGTAATGAATTTTTAGAAAAAATTAAGAATTTAAATTTTGATTATTATCAGCTTTATGATGTAAGTCCGAAAAGAACTAAAACCATAAAAGATATTACACCAATTAAAATTATATCAGCTATTACAATAAAAGGAAAAAAAGACGTCAATAACTACAAAGAGTTCTTAAATGTATCTGAAATTATATTATTTGATGGCAAAGGGTATGAAAAATCAATTGGTTTTGATCATAATCTACTTAATGATTTACCAAGCTCAATAAATAAAATGATTGCTGGAGATATAAAAATAGAAGATATTCCAAAATTTAAAGATAAAGATTTTATAATTGATATAAGCGGTTCTTTAGAAAATAATGAGGGTAAAAAAGATTTAAAAAAAATTGATAGATTATTAAATTTAGCCAAAGAAATATGAAATTAAAAAAAGGAATTCCGGTTATAGATCAAGGTGATAAACTTGGATTTTGGGGTGGTAAATTTGGAGGAAACTTTGTTCCTGAGA
>CESW01041606.1_pt1 | contig 12103 bp, 12 predicted proteins | sample 531171 | NCBI WGS metagenome assembly CESW01 (sample SAMEA2621859, study PRJEB7988) | marine metagenome | biome: marine biome (ENVO:00000447); feature: surface water layer (ENVO:00002042); material: "saline water (ENVO:00002010), including plankton (ENVO:xxxxxxxx)" | depth 5 m
AGTGCTGCTTGGTGTGGACCATGTAAAGCCTTAAAGCCAGTTATGGACAAATTAGCCAAAGAGTATAAAGATAAAGCTGGATTTTATTATGCGGATATTGAAGATGGTGGGATAAATACAGGAAGTGCTGCAGGGATAAGAGGCGTGCCTACAGTTATTATTTATAAAAAAGGTGTGGAAGTAGATAGAAAAGTTGGTGGAGTTCCCGAAAGTCATATGAAAGAATTTTTAGAAAAAAATATTTAATTTAACTTTAAAACTTCTGAACATAGATAAAATGATCCAGTAATTAACAATAAGTCTCCTCGATTTAATTCTATAGATTTTATAGCCTTCTCAAGACTTTCTGCATATTTGACATTTGGTATGTGTTTAAATTTATCTTTTAATTTTTCCCCACTTATAGCATTCGGTTGATTTGGGATATCAATAGTTGTGATTGACGAAATATTCTTTAAATATCCAATATAACTTTCATGATCTTTATTAGCCATCATGCCAACTATTATATGCTTATTGCAATCTAAACTTTGTAAATAATCATTTAATACTCTTGCACCATCTTCATTATGATCTCCTGATATTAAAAACAGATTATCAGTAACTAAATTTTTTAACTTTCCAGTGGTAATCTCTTGAAGTCTTGCAATATTATTAATTTTTTGGATGCCTGTTTTAATATTTTCATCTTTAATTTTAAAATCTAACATTCTTAAAGTTACTATAGCCGTTGAAATATTCTCTAATTGATGCAGACCAAGAACATTTGGTTCTGGTAATTTCAGTCCTCCAAATTTGTCTTCGTAATAAAAGTAACCATTTTCTCCATTTGTAAAAAAAAAGTCCTCATTAAAAAAAATTTGATTTGATTGATTTTTAGAAATATTTTCTTTGATATACTTCATCGTATTTTGATTTTGTTTTGCTATTATTATGTTTGAATTCGAAAGACTTGAAGTTTTTTCAAACACAATTTTCTTAATAGTTTGTTCATTCTTAGGAAGCCAATCAAAATGATCTTTACTTATTGATGTTATGATAGTAGCTAAATTTTTTTTTATTATATTAGTAGCATCAAATCTAAAAAATAATCCCGACTCAACTAAATTAATATTTTCTGGATATTCAGCAGCTTTATAAAAAAAACATGCTGTAAGAATTTCAAAAAAAGTAATTGGTTGATTATCATTAACTTTCTCTACTTCCTCAAAAAGGTCTGCTAGTTCGTTATCTTTCAATTCTTGATTATTAAACACAAACCTTTCGTTAATTTTTAGTATATGTGGACTAGTATAAACATTGCATTTAATATTTGCTTCCTTTAGAATTGAATAACATGCTTGAATAGTTGAATTTTTTCCATTGGTACCTACCACATTAATAACTTTAATCTTATTTTGCGGATTTCCCAGCTTTTCACAAAGATTTAAAATTCGATCTAAACTTAGATCAATTTCTTTAGGATGCAATTTTAGAAAGCGACTGAGTATCTTCTTTAGTTCCATTTTCATCAGTGCTTATAACAGAATTTTTCTTTAACAATATTGATAATAAAGTTCCCAATTCTTTCTGAAAGATCTTTTCTTTCTACAATTAAATCAACAAATCCAGTCTTTTCAACGTATTCACTTTTTTGAAAACCTTCTGGTAATTCTTCTTTGACTGTACCTTGAATTACTCTAGCTCCCGCAAACGCTATTAAAGCGCCAGGTTCAGCTATATGAATGTCACCTAGCATTGCATAAGATGCAGTTATTCCCCCAGCTGTAGGATCGGTAATACAAACTATATAAGGAAGTTTATTATCTTTAAGTTCATTTATAGCAAGCGTAGTTCTGGTCATTTGAGATAGAGAAATTAAACTTTCCATCATCCTCATTCCGCCACCTGAACTTATACATAAAAATGGTGTTTGATTTTCTATCGCATATTGAATTCCATATAAAAATGCCTCTCCCTCTGCAGCTGCCATTGAAGCACCTAAAAATTCAAAATCAGATGCAACAGCTGTAATTTTGATGTTATTAATTTTTCCAGAAGCAACCATCATTCCACAATCCATTCCAGTTTTTTTTCTAGCACTTTTAAGTCTGTCCTTATAAGATTTTGAGTCTGTCCAGCTTAAAGGATCATCTTTTGGAATAGGGGTTTTAAATATTTCATAATTATTTTTTCCAAACAAAATATTAAACCGCTGTCTAGGATTTATTCTAAAATGTTTATGACATAGTGGACATACCCACAGATTATTCTCTAGATCCTTTTTGAGAATAGGTCCTTTGCAACATGATGCCCAATTACTATTAGCTATATCCTCTTTTGAGGCTCTTTTGTGAATTACAGATTTTATTTTTTCACCAGCTTTAATTATTTTAGTAATCCAATTCATTTAATTTTATTTATTAATTTTTTAACAACATTAGTAACATTTATGACAGGATTTTGTCTTTTTTTTAAAGAATTAGTAATTTCCTTACAAATTTGACTTCCTACAACTAGTCCGTCAGCTTTTTTTAAGGATTCTATAGTTTTTTCTGTGATACCAAATCCTATAACTACATTCTTAGATCTATTTAAGTTTTTGATTCTTTGGTATTCTTTTAGAATTTTTTGTGGGGAAACTTTTAGTTTTCCACCAGTAGTAGACAACATACTAATATAATACACCATGTCATGGGAGCTTTTAATAATTTTTTTCAATCTTAACTTTGAGGTAGTAGGTGAAATAAGCTGAATAAAATTAATTTTTTTCTTTTTACATTTTAATGCAAATGCCTTATTTTCTGGATAAGGTAGATCAACAACTATCAAACCATCAACTTTTGACTGTTTGCATTTTGAAATGAATTTATTTTCATTATATTGATAAATCATATTATAATAACCCATTAGGATAATTGGCTTATTTTTCTTATTTTTTTTAAATTTATTGACAATTGAAAATACATCATTTAACTTAATTCCATTCTTTATTGCACGGTTAGCACTAGTTTGAATTTGACCACCATCTGCAATAGGAGTGTTGTGTGGAAACCCTAGTTCACAAATGTCTGCATATTTTGAAATTGATTTTAAAATCTCTAAAGATTTTTTTTTTGTATTATCACCTGCCACTATGTAAGTGAGAAGGGCAGGTCTATTTTCTTTTTTTGCATTTTTAAAAGATTGATTGATTAATGAATTATTCATTAATATTTACCTAATCTCTTTTTTAAAATATCCCTATCTTTTTTAGCATCACCACAGGAATTAACTATTAGAATTGTGTCTTTACTTAACTTTGGTGCAATTTTTATTGCCTCAGCAAAAGCATGGCTTGGTTCTAAACTTGGATTAAGCTTTTCAAACTTTGTTACCATTTTATAAGCATTTAGTGCAGCCTCATCTGTTGCATAAGTATACCTCGCTCTTTTAGCATCTTTTAAGAAACAATGAATAGGACTGACACCAGGATAATCTAATCCAGCACTAATAGACTCAGTTTCATGGATTTGTCCCTCATTATCCTGACACACATAAGATGCCGCTCCATGTAAAATTCCAATTTTAGCATTTCTACTTAAAGGAGCAGCATGTAATTTTGACTTTTCTGGGCCACCAGCTTCTACACCTATTAATTCAATTTGTTTTTTATCATAATCAAAAAATTCACTCCAAAATCCATAGGCAGAACTTCCACCTCCAACACAGTTAATTAGCTTTATCTTTTTTGGGATTTCTTTAAATTCCTTTTTTAATTGAGCTTTAAGTTCTCTAGATATTTGTGAAGTGGAAAATCCACAAATTTTAACAAAAATATTTGGACCTACAGTAGACCCTACACACATATGAGTATTATCACAATTTGAAACCCAATATCGCATACATTCACTAACTGCATCAACTAAAGTTTGGCTTCCAGAATATACTGGTACAATTTCCGCACCATTTTTCTTAATTGCTTGGCAATTAGGTTTTTGCCTTTTAATATCTTTTGCACCCATAAAAATCTTACATTTCAACCCAAACTTTTTTGCAGCCATACTTAACATTTTTCCTGCATATCCAGCTCCAGTATCACCTATTATATACTTCTTACCCATTGCTTTACAAATTAAGGCATGAATAGTTGCATTATATATTTTGTGAGCTCCGCCATTTGCCTCTGAAACTACTTTTGCCCATATTTGTGCACCCCCTAAATGAGTAGATAAATTTTGTAATTTAATAAATGGTGTTGGAGACCCTATATAATTTTTAAAATAATAATCCTTTTTTTTTAAAAATTTTTTATTTTTTCTAAGTTTTTGGAACTCTTTTGTAAGGTCTTCTATTGGTTTTTTTAAAGTTTCAGGAATAAAACTTCCACCAAATTTTCCACCCCAAAATCCATACTTATCATGTTGATCAATTAAAGGTATATTTTTTTTAATTTTCATTTTGTAAATTTTTTATCTTATTTAAAAAGATTTCTATTTTGGAAATATCTTTTAATCCAGCAGTTTCAAGTCCACCAGATATATCAATAATATCTGCTATTTTAATATAATTTTCAAGATCATCATTAATTTGAATATTTCCTGCTACCATAACCTCTTTATTTAAATTTAGCTTTAAATTTTCAATTAGTTTATGATTAAATGACATACTTTTTTCGTATCCTTTACTATCAAATAAATAGATGTCAGTTATGTCTGTATAAAGTTTATATTCATCAATATCGTTCTTATTTTCCACAGTTATAGTGGTAATAACTTTTTTTTTATATTTCTTTTTAATAGATTTAATTTGTGCAGGATTGGAGTCATATATTTGATAGTAGTCAAATGGTAAATCTTTAATCAATTCAAGTGTATTATTTTGAGGTTTTACTAAAACAGCTACATATTTACATTTTTTTTTGTCTATTTTTAATAACTCTTTTAGTTTTTCAAAATTAACATACCTTTTCGACTTAGGATAATTAACAATAAATCCTACGAATTGAGGTGAGTAAATGTGATTAGTTATAAACCTTAATGTTTTGGAGTCAGAAACCCCACATATTTTAGATTTAAGGATCATTGTTTTAGATGGTTAATCAATTTTTTAATATTCTTTTTAATATTATTTTTTGTTATTGATCTTCCCATTACAATACCAGAGACATTATTCTTAAAAGCATTAAGAGGAGTCATAACTCTGGATTGATCATTAGATTTATCATTAGGCAATCTAATTCCTGGTGTTACAATAAATAAATTTTTATATTTTTTTCTCACATCTGCTGCCTCATGAGCTGAACATACTATTCCATCACAACCAGATGTTTTGATTAAACTTGCCTGCTTAAGAACTATCTGTCTAATATTTTTTGTATACCCAATTTTTTTAAGAGCCTCATTATTTAAACTAGTTAATATTGTAACAACTAAAATCCTTAAATTTTTATTTATTTTTTTAGCTTTTTCTTTGACTGCTCTTAACATTTCTAGACCGCCACTAGCATGCACGGTTAAATACTTACAATTTTTTAAATCTTTAAGTGAGTCGATAGCAGAAAAAGATGTCTTCGGAATGTCGTTAATTTTTAGATCTAACCAAAAATCATCTTTGAAATTTTCAAGAAATTTTCTACCTTTTTTTGAATAAAAGAATTGAAGACCAAATTTCGGTACTATTTTCAATTTAGAAGTTTTGGTGTCTTTTATTATCTTCTTTACCTCATTTATGTTGGATGTATCACAAGCAACAAAAATAATTTTATTATTCATTATTTATTTTTTTAAACAAATCTTTAGCCATTTTGAAGTGAATAATTCTTTTTTTAGAGGTGTTCACTTTCTCCCCAGTTTTTGGGTTTCTTGAGATTCTAGCTTTTTGTATGTTAGTGGAAAAAATTCCAAACCCTCTTAACTCGACTCTTTCCCCTTTTTTTAAGGTTATTTTTATTTCATCAAGAATTATGTCTATTATTTTTTCTAAATCTTTTTTTAGAAAGTTTGGATAATTTTTTGAAAGTTGTTTTAAAAGCTTTGATTTTACAATAGCCAAATTATAATTTTTATTTTTTACTTTTTTTGTTTTTTAAATCATCAGATAAAGACGAGAAAGGTAAGTTCTTTCCCGAGCCCTCTGAACCATATTTTTCAAGCGCTTCTTTTTTTTCTATTTCTTCGAGAAGCTTTATACTGAGAACAGCTTTTCTTTTTTTGAAATCTAAGTCTGCAATTGCACAATCAATTCTTTCATCACCCGTAAACCTTGATGGTCTCGCGTCTGCTACATTAATTGCAATAAGGGATTTTTTTATTTGAAAATCCATATCACAACCCTCAGGTCTTACTGTCAAACCCTTATTATCAGTAGAAACTATCTTCACTGTTATAATTTGATTTACTTTTTTGTCTTTAAACCAATCAAATGGGTCTGCTTGAGTTTGTTTTAAACCAACCCTGATTTTTTGTTCCAAAGTTTTAATTTCCAAAACTTTAACTTCAATTTTATCACCCTTTTTATATTTATTAAGCTCATCCTCACCATTATTTTTATAAGTTAAATCATTACAATGCAAAAAAGTATCAATATTGAATTCCTCGGGTTTAACAAATAATGAATATTCATTTTTATTTGTAATTTCACCATTAAAGTTCGTTCCTACAGGAAATTTTTTTTCAAATTTTTCAAAAGGATTTTCTTGTGTCAATCTATGAGAAATTGCTACTCTTCTTTTTGTTTTATCAATCTCTGTAATCACACATTCTATTTCATCTCCTATATTAAACATTTTTTTTGCCGAGACATTTTTTTTATTCCAGCTAAGCTCACTTGAGTGAAGAAGTGTTGTCAGACCTGGTTCAAGTTCACAAAAAGCACCAAAATCCATGATCTTCATTACTTTCGCTTTATAGATTTTATTCAATTCATAATTTTCGATGTGTTCAAATGGATCTGGAGACAATTGTTTTACCGAACAGCCAACTTGTAATTTTTCTTTATCAACTGAAATTACTTTAAGATCATGTTTTTCACCAATACTAAAAACTTCATCAGGGTGATTAACTCTTGAGTAGGAAATTTCTTGCAAATGTACTAGAACATCTAACTCGTTATTCACATTAAAGAAACATCCAAATGAGCTGTAACCCTTTACTTCTGCACCTTTAATAATATCTCCAACTTTATATTTTTCTATTATCTTAATTTTATCCTCTTTTTTAAATGAAGAGATAATTTCACGTCTCGACACACATGCATTACCTCTGATTTTATCTAATTTGATAAGCGCAAATTTTTGAGGTTCATTCATTAAATGACTTATATCTTTTAAGGGTTTATCGCTTATTTGAGATCCTGGCAAAAACATGAGCGATCCAGTGTCTATATGCTCAACTATACACCCACCTTTACATTTTGATGTAATTTTACCCATTATAGGTTCGTTTTTTTCATAAGCCTCAACAAGTTTATCCCACCCTTTAATTTTTTGGGCTTTACTGGCGGAAACTAAAACTTCTCCATTTTTATCCTCAATTTTTTCTAATAAGACTGGAATTGTTTCACCTAGTTTAATCTTTTCCGAAAGACCCATACTTTTTAACTCATTGATATCTAAAACTGGTTCACTTTTAAGACCCTCAACAAAAAGAAATACGAATTTTTCAGTAATTTTATTTATTTTACCTTCTATTATTTTTCCTTCTTCAATTTGAATTTTCGAAAGTTGATTATTTAAAAGTTGCTCAAACTCTTTAGACTGAGGTGTGTTTAAATTTTTGTATATTTCCATGTATGTTATATGCTCTTTTTTAAAGCAGGATCTTCTACTTAAATTTAATATAATTAGCAACAGTAAAAAATTGTTTAATTTTGGCTTATTTTTTACATTAATTTTTTAAGAGTTTTCAAAAATGCAGGAAAAGAAGTTTTAATTGACTCCAGGTCATATATATCCCAGCTTCCCTTAGTTTTGAAGGTCAAAGCAGCAATAATACTCATCATAAAAACCCTGTGGTCTTTTAGAAAATTTTTTATTTGAATATTATTCTTAATTATTAGATTTGGGTTACCATATATCTTTATTGAATTTCTCGTCAATTTAGTTCTGATACCCATGTAGTTCAGAATTTTTGATCCCCAAATTAATCTTGGACTTTCTTTTTGATTAAGTTCAGCTAGGTTTTTAAATATTGAGATGCCCTTCGATTTTGCTGCAACTAAAAAAATAACTAAGAATTCGTCTATTGCACTACTATTATATTTTGAAGGACAGTTAACAGCTCTTAAATTTTTTGAACTTTTAACAAAGATATCAGCGATTTTTTCACCTTTATAATCTTTTTTATTAATAATTTTAATTAAAGCTCCCATTTTTTTTAAAATTTTAATTATACCAATTCGTGAAGGGTTCACATTAACATTCTTAATAAGTAGTTTTGAGTCTACAGAAAGAATTGTCAAAACTATAAAAAAAGAACAAGAGCTTATATCACCTGGAATTTTATAATTTAGAGGATTGATATTTTTAACTCCCTTAATTTGAATTGTATCATATTTCTTATACTTTTTTATTTTTAAAGGTATCTTTAAGTATTTAAATAAAATTTCAGTATGATCTCTAGATTTATTTGCTTTTATTTTTGTAACCCCTTCAGACTTCAATGCTGCAAGCATAATACTGCTTTTGCATTGCGCTGAACCTTTGTTTTCAATATAGTTAATTGATTTCGGTTTGTTTATTCCTTTCATAGTCAAAGGAAGGGTCTTTTTTATAGAAAATGAAGCTCCAAATTTTTTTAAAGGCTTTGTTACTCTAGAAAAATCTCTTTTGGATAAACTTTTATCACCTATTAATTTTATTCTATCATTATAATTTATTAATAAACCCAATAATAATCTTCCAAGGGTACCAGAATTTCCAGCATTTAAGATTAAATTTTCTTTTTGTTTATAATTAAGGCCTACTCCAATAATGTTACATTTATTTTTAGATATTTTAACTTTTGCTCCTAATTTTTTTATACAATCCAATGCACTAAATACATCCTCAGATTTTAATAAGTTATAAGCAACTGATTGTTTTTTTGATAAAGATGAGAGTAAGACCCATCTAATTGAAAGGCTTTTATCACCCTCAACTGAAATTGTTTTATTAAATGGATTGATAAGTTTATTTATTCTTAATGACTTGTTCATTATAAAAGTTATAAAAAGATACTAAAAAAATTCTCCAAAATATTCTGTTTTTGCATTTTGATCTTTAATTAGTTTATTAGGAGAACCTTCAGCAATAATCTTACAATTTGATAATACAAGAGCTCTATCTACTATTGACAAAAGCTCTCTAGCTTGGTGTTCACATATTATTATACACATATTTGGTTTTTCTTTTTGTAAATTGACCAAAATTTCTTTTAACATATGTATTGTTAAAACATCTAATGCTGCAAATATTTCATCACACAAAAGAATTTTAGGATCACCAAGAAGTGCCATGCAAATGACTAATTTACGTCTTTGTCCTCCTGATAAAAATTTAGCTTTCACCTCTTGAACATTATCTAGAGCAAACTTTGAGATTAGATTATGGATTTTTGAGATCCTTTCTCTCTCATCTTTAATAATTATTTCTCCTATAGCTTTTAAATTTTCTAATAAACTTAAATCGTTGAAGAAACCTCCGTATTGAGGCACATAACCAATTTTATATTTTTTTGCCCTTAAAAAAATAGGATAAGAAGTTGCATCGGTTCCTTCAATTATAATCTTTCCAAAATCAGGTTTTACTAAACCCATAAGTATATTGAATACTGTACTTTTACCCGCTCCATTAGGTCCTAAAAGTCCAATTATTTCGCCAGAATTCATGCTAAAGTTAATATTGTCTAATATCTGTCTTTTGGCAAAGGACAAAGATATATTTTCTAGCCTTGCTACTGGAAGCTTGTTCTTAAAATTTTTTATTCTGAATTTTTTAATTAATGCCATCTTTTTTATAATTTATTTTAATTTTTTCATTTTTATCGAACATTGAAATTTTTGAGGATTTATCCAGTAAGTTAAATTCCATTTTATCAGCATAAATTTCAGATAAATAATTTTTATAAAAAATATTACCAGATATTATGGCAATATTTTCAGATATTTTAGCTTCCATGAAATCACAAGTAACTATTTGATTTTCAAAAGTTATCAAAACATCTCCACTAAATTTAGTATCGTAAGTAATATTATTATAAATTGCTTCTTTAGATGTTACAATAATTTCATTTTTTTTATCAAATTTAATTTTTGCATGTACTATCTGTAAATTTATCAAATTTGGATTTTCTATATCTGCTGTTCCAGTCTTTGCCTTTATAACGTATTCATTCCCATGTATATCTTTCGAAAAGTAACTCAAATCTTTTATTAAATTTTGATCATTAGATTTAACAACATTTTTTGTTTTTTCCTTATCCACTTTTATATCAACTGAGAAATAACTATAATAAAAACTCACTGTAATTATTAAAAGAAATAATAATAAAACTGTTTGTATAAGAGTTTTTTTACTCATTTTCTAATTTGTGTTGGCCTCTAATATTTGGTGTATATGAAGAATACCAATAGTTTTTTTTATATTATTTTTTTTGTATACGCATAAACAAGTAATTTTTTTTTCATTCATGACATTTAATGCTTTTACAGCTAGAGTATCTTTTTCAATACTTATAGGGTTTTTTGTCATAAAAATCTTTATTTTTCTCTTTAATATTTCGTTATTTTTTTGGATCACTCTTTTAATATCTCCATCTGTAAAAATACCAGTTGTCATTTTTTTATTATTTCTAGCTATGACAACACCAAGCTTCTTGTTATTTAAAACTTTGATACCATTTTTAATAATATCATTTTCATTAATAAAAGGAATTTTCTCTTTAGTTGTCATAAGATCTTCCACTGTTTTTAATTTGTTACTAATACTTCCTGCTGGATGAAACTTTTTAAAATCAAGTTTTCCAAATTTTTTATACTGCATTGCAGCAATTGCTAAGGCATCTCCAATAGATAATTGCACGGCTGTGCTAGTAGTTGGTACAATTCCAAAACCAGCTTCTTGAGAGTCAGGAATTAACAGTTTTATATCAGACGCTTTATAAAGAATTGAATTTTTTTTTGAAACTATGCTAATAAGTTTAATCTTATGACGATTGGTAAATTTAATAATATTTTTCAACTCCTCTGAGTTACCCGAATTGCTAATTAATATGACAATATCTTTTTTTGTAATACTCCCTAAATCACCGTGAGAACAATCACTTGCAGATATATGAAAAGAGGGCGTTCCAACAGATGAGAATGTTGCAGCTAATTTTGATGCAATTAATCCACTTTTACCAACTCCAGCTAATATCACTTTTGACTGGCAGTTTGCTATGGCATGTACAGCGTTATTAAATGATGGTGTGATAAATTTTTTTAATTTCATCAAACCCTTTATTTCTAAATCAATTACGTTTTTTGCAATATTGATAAAATTTTTTTTCATTCAATTAATGAGACCATATATCATCTTTAAATAAGGCAAGATCAAGTTCAACTCTAGTTTTAAGAAAATCTAAACAGTCTTTATAAAGATTTATCCTTTTCTCTCTCTCTAAAATCTTATTTAACTCAGAGTGGATTTTGTGAAGATAAATTACATCGTTTGCACAATACTTTAATTGAGCAGGCGTCAGTTCACCACCAAAATCTGAACTTTGAAACTGTTTACTGATATCTATATTTACAAATTCTTTAATTAGAGTTTTTAGAGAATGATTGTCAGAGTAAGATCTCGCGAGTTTTGAAGCTATTTTTGTATCTAAAATATTATTAGTCTCTGTTTTAAGATAATATTTAATATGAGCAATGTCTGCTCTTCCATAGTGAAAAATTTTTGTAATTTCATTGTTACTTAAAATTTTAACTAAATTGGGTGCTTCATAATTTGATCTGTCTAATTGGATTATATGAGCGTCATTATTTCCTGATGAAATTTGTATAATACAAAGAGGATCTCTTCTAATATTTAGACCCATGAATTCTCCATCTACAGCTAATATATTGCCTAATTCTAAATCATCTGGTAAATCATTTTTATGAAGTTTAATATCAATATTCA
>CESW01040408.1_pt1 | contig 12102 bp, 11 predicted proteins | sample 531171 | NCBI WGS metagenome assembly CESW01 (sample SAMEA2621859, study PRJEB7988) | marine metagenome | biome: marine biome (ENVO:00000447); feature: surface water layer (ENVO:00002042); material: "saline water (ENVO:00002010), including plankton (ENVO:xxxxxxxx)" | depth 5 m
TTTTGTTTTACGTATTCTAGATTTTCTCCAGATAAATGTGAGAAATCGTCATCTAAATTTATTAATGTATTTGTATATGGCTCTGGTTTTTTAAATTTTTTTTGATAGGTTGCTGTTAACTCATTTGGTACATTTGATTGTGGCACTTTAACCATCTCAAAAGAGTCGTCAAAAATAGGCTTACCAGAATTTGCGTCAAGATATATTACATCTCCAGTTTTAGTCAGTGCAACAACTGCAACCATTTCTTTCGAATCAATTGTTACATTGAAGCTCATGGGATTTCCAACAAGATCTAAATCCCATAAATCATGATCAATTTGTTGAAAACTCCATCTCATTTTTCCTGTCTCAACATCAATTGCAATAAGAGTATTATCGAAATTTGGATCATTTCGATACCAGCCTGTTATGCCTCCACTGCTTCCAGTTACAATAAATGCTAAACCAGTTTCATCATTGAGAGAGAAACCTGACCAAATATGAGATTGATAACCATTTTTATTTGTTTCAAATTGCCAGACAATCTCTTTAGAGTTTATATCAAATGCTTTTACTCCATTCCATCTAGTCGCAATAATAAGCTTATTTTTGTTTAAAATTGGTGGAAGGGCTGATGCACCGCTGTTGTAGTGAGTCACTTTACTTCCATCTGACTCATTTAGTTCAAGAATGCCCTCATTAGTGGGAACAAAAATAGACTTTTTTGTTGGGCTATAGGAAATCCCTTTTGCAGCAGAATCAAGTTGGAATTCAGAATTCTCATCAATATACACTCTCCAAATCAGATCCCCATTCTTTGGATTAAGAGCGTAGATGCTATTCATAGAAATAGATATAATTTTTGAGCCAGTATAAATTGGAGAAGCCTGAACTATAGTATTGGATTTAATTAGCCCATTTGAAAAGTCCCAAGCCATTTTTAAATCTTTTATATTATTAGCAGTGATTTGAGAATCATTTGAATACTTATTTGATTTATAGTCACCAGAGCTATGAAACCATTTTGATGATAATGAGTTCGAAAAAATGAGGCATAAAGAAAAAAATAAAAGGATTTTTTTTTGTCTGAAATAAACTTTTTTCATGAAAGATATTTAAACCAACTTTGTGTTTCAATTTCAATTTTTTCTGGTGTCCAAAGGGGAGCTTCCTGCCAATACTCAATTTCCTTTAATACAAGCTTAATTCCATCTTCCAAGGATATTTCAGGTTGCCAGTTTAAAAGATTTTTAGCTTTAGTAATATCGGCATGAGTTATCTCAGGTTCACCAGGTCTTTTGGGGATGAATATCACTTCACCTTGAAGCAAAGAAACTAATTCATTAATTGATCTCGGATTAGAGTTTCCTACATTAAAAACTTCTCCTTCAATATCTTCTATTTCTGCAGCTTTTAAAAAAGCTTTTGCAAGATCAGTAACATAGATGAAATCCCTTCTTTGATTTCCGTCACCAACAACTGTGAACGGATGATCTGACAATTTCTGTTTTAGAAAAGTTCCAATAACTGCTCCATAAGCTCCTGTTGTCCTTGATCTTGTTCCATATGCATTAAATATTCTTATAGAATTAGCTTTTAGGCCATAAACTTTGTGCCAATGAAAAATAAGTTGCTCAGCTTGATATTTTGACAAAGCGTAGGGATATTTTGGATCTATTTTATTATTTTCATTTGTGGGAATATCTGCAATCCCATAACAACTTGAAGATGCTGCATAAACAAATTTTTTAATATCTATATCTTTTAATGCCTCTAAAAGATTTAAGGTTCCAAAGTAATTTGCATAAAAATATTTTGTTGGATTTTCAATTGAGGGAACAATATCGCCCAAACCAGCAAGATGAAAAACAAAATCTGCATTTTGAATGTCTTTATTATTAGATTCAATATTATTAATATCACTTTCAATCAAACATACTGATTTTGTGTTTTTTAGATGTTCTATATTTTTAAGATTGCCTGAGGCTAAATTATCAATGATAACTACTTCGTGATTATGCTCAATTAGAAGGTCCACCAAATGGCTCCCAATAAAGCCGGCCCCTCCTGTAACAATAGATTTTTTCATATCACTTTTTAGTAATTAAAGATAAACAAATTTAATAAAGCTTTTTTTCCAACTATTTAGTGCATATAGCCATCAGATACCATGCCATCTTAGGAAATTGAGTTGAGACTATTTCATCAGTCATTGAAAAAACAAATACATTTCTAAAAGCTTTATTAAGGACATTGTCAAATTCATCATAATCAAATTCAAATGGATGAGAGTTAATTCTTCTTTGTGAGGCAAACTTTTGTGAAGCTATATTGGGAGTTCCAATGACGGCAAATCCTCCTGGTTTAAGAAGCTTTGAATAATTATTTGCAACTAAATCAATATCACTTTTTTCAAAGTGCTCAATTACATCCATTGAAACAACAACATCATATTGTTCTTCATGCTCTTTAGAAATGTCTAATAAATTTAGTTGCTTAAACTCAAGACTATCTATTGAAAGGAATTCTTTATTATTGTGTGAAACTAATTCTTCATCATAATCTCCACCAATGACAGATTTTGAGAATTTTGATAGAAAAATACTACCAAATCCATGCCCACATCCAGCATCTAAAACTTTATGTTCTTTTTTGATGAAACGAGTAGCAAATTTATACCTAGCGGCAGTGATAAAAAAAGATAATGGGTCTTCTCTAAATGAAAAACCTTCAATGGAACTTAATAAATCCTTAATATCACCATTCTCATCTCTGAATAATTTTTGGTGTTTAGTTTCCATGATTTATTGGTACTTTAAAAAGAAATTGTGAATAATTTTTGAGCCTATTTTATGTTAAATAGTTTGATTTGCATAGAATTAATAAATAATGTGGTTATATTTTTGAAGCCAATATCTACAAATTTTACCTTGCTTTTTATAGGCGATATGGTTTTTTTTAAATAGTTTATTAATTTTGTTTTCTTCATGAATAGGTAAAAAACTAAAGTTTTTATTGTAAAGATTTTCATACATTTCTTTTATTGCCATTAATAACTCTTCATTAGAATTAGGAATTAAAGAAATCTCATTTTTTGTAAGATAATCTGTGGAAGATAACTCGATACCAAGTGATAACATCTTTGAAACACATAAAATATTTCCTGAAGACTTCTCTTTATAAATTACTGGTAGAGACATATCAGAATTAAGCATTGGAATTACTTCAAGATGATAAGAATTTGTTAGTATGCTTGGAGTTCCAAAAATTGAGGCAAGATGAAAGTTTCCTGAAGCACCAGAAATCACAAATTCTGCTTTTGCATGCAAAAAGATATCTCCAAATTCCGTACGAAAATTATTTGCGTAATCAATAAAACCATCCAACTCTAGATTGCATTTAGAACCTGGAAATCCAGTTTTAATTACTTTGAAACCTTTTTTGATTAAAAATCTAATACTCGATTCATAACTTGATAGCATAGGATTTCTTATGCTGAAATTTTCACTGGATTCAGGATTTCTTTTTTTATCAACATAATTTTGATAATAATGCTCTTCTCTAAGATGAATTAAAATAAATTTTTCTTTAACAGATATACCCATATTTTTAAGTAGTTCTTCTCCTTCAAATAGCTCATCATTTGTAAAATTGATTGTTGACGGCAGGTCATTCCAAAGCCAATTTGAATCTGCAAAAAGATGATTTTGAAGAATAATGACATTTTTGTACCCAACATAATTTAATGAATACATTAACTTGAGCATTACGTTTTTAATAAAACCTTTTTTATAAAAATTAACTATCTTATTTTGTCTTAAATAAATTTCATGAAGCCTTTTGTTAGGAATGGCTCCAGGGTTGATGATTATTGGATTTAAATTAATTTGTTGTTTCTTAAGATATTCTATCTTCCTCAATTCTGGCTCCAAATAGCAAACATATTGAGAAAGTTTTCCCTTTGGATCCATAATAAGGATATATAAATTTAATTTTCTAAAATAAATTACTAAAACTGCAAAAAAGATTGGCGAAAAAATTATCTGTATAAATTTTTTGAGTTGCTTATTAAAAAACATAATTAATTTTAAACTTAGTTAATATATTTTATCTTTTAGATAATTAACTTGATAGTTATTAGATTATCGTAGAACCCCAATTTAAATTAGCCAGTTTGTTCTAAAATCTAAAATCAACTTTATGTCTTAATAACGATATATAATCTGAAATTAAAATATTTAACTATGTCAGAAATTGTTGATTTAAATAAGCTTCAGAATGTTGTAACTGCATTAAAGAAAGATGGAAAAAAGGTTGGTCTATGTCATGGTGTTTTTGACTTACTTCATTTAGGCCATGTCTATTATCTTGAAGAAGCAAAAAGTCTTTGTGACATATTGATTGTTACCATTACCGATTGCAAGTTTGTAAATAAAGGTCCTGGTCGGCCAATTTTTAATGCCAAAGAGAGGACAAAAGCTCTGTCCAGCTTAAATAGCGTTGATTTCGTAGCAATAAATCAATGGAAGACAGCCATTAACACTATCAAACAAATAAAACCTGATATATATATAAAAGGTCCTGATTATCAAGATTCAAGCCAAGATCCAACAGATAATCTTAAAAAAGAAATGCAGGCAATAGAATTAGTTGGAGGAAAATTTGAAGTAACAAATGGTCAGCAGTATTCTTCATCTAGAATTATCAATCTTTTTTATGAGGAAGATAAAGCAGTAATGAAATTCAGAGAAAATATTAGAAAAAAATTCTCCTCCACAGATGTTAAGGCTAAATTAGATACATTTAAAGATTTAAAAGTTTTAATTATTGGTGAAGCAATATTAGATACTTACGTATTTTGCGAAACGGTCGGAAAAGCTGGAAAAGATCCTTTTTTAGTATCAAAAAAGAAAAGAACCGAAGTATATTTAGGAGGCTCACTTGCTGGAGCAAACAATATTAGTGAGTTTGTTAATTCAGTAAAAGTTTTAACTTATTTGGGTGATAGGGACACTAATATAGATCTTATAAAAGAGAATTTAAATTCAAATATTTCAATTGATTATGTAAAAAAAATAGATAGCCCAACAATAAATAAGACTAGATTTGTTGATGAAATAACCAATACAAAGATTAATGGAGTTTACGATATTAATAATAATGAACTTTGTTTAAAAGATGAAAAAAAATTCTTAAAAAAATTAGAAAAAATTATTGATAAGTTCGATTTAGTAATAGCTATGGATTTTGGCCATGGACTTTTTACAAAAGAAATTGTTGACCTTGTTTCAAAAAAAGCTAAATTTCTTGCTGTAAACATTCAGCAAAATTCATTTAATTCAGGGTTTTATGATATTTCTAAGTTCTCAAAAGCTGATCTTTTCACACTGCATGAGGGAGAGATGCGTCAGCATTTCCGAGATAAAGTCACTGAAACTGACGAGTTAATTTTGAAGTTATATCAAAAATCAAAGTTTAAAAACGTTATTGTTACAAGAGGTAAAAAAGGTTCTATCCTGAAAGCTAAAGACCAAAAAAAACCAATATTCTGCCCTGGACTTGCGAAAGATATTGTTGACAGAGTGGGTTCTGGAGATGCTCTTTTAGTAGCAACCTCGCTTGCATTAGCTAAAGGTTTATCTCCAGATTTTTCTTTGTTATTTGGATCTATTGCTGCCTCAGAAATTATTAAGGATCACGCCAATGCTAATATGCTCAAGAAAGATGACGTATCAAATACATTATCAACTTTTTTGAAATAATCTATAAAAAAATTAAATTATCTCTTTGATAGTTTTAATTTCTTCTATGAAGAAATTTTTTGTTCTTAATGAAATAATCTCTTTCATACTAACGTCTTTAGCTGGCAGAATATAAGCTTTATTTAATCCAGCACTTTCAGCGCATTTAATATCTGAAATCCTATCTCCAATCAAAAACGAATTTTTTTTATCTACATTAATCTGTTTGAAGACCTCATTTATCATTCCCGGTTTGGGCTTCCGAAAATTGTTATCTTTATCATATGGAGGATTACCATTTTTAAAATATGGACAAGCAAGTAAAAAATCTATTTCTAGATTATTTTTAGAGAAGATTTTATTTATATAAGTTTGAATTTCTAAAAATTTCTCCATAGAAAAATAGCCCCTCGCAATTCCAGATTGATTTGTAATGATTCCAAATAGATAACTTTGCTTTTTGAGTTCTGATACAGTTTCAAATATTCCGTCAATAAATTTAATATTTTCTATATTAGAAAGGTAGCCAACATCTTCTATAATTATTCCATCACGATCAAAAAATGCACACTTTTGTTTTTTATGTCTATCAATATTTTTGTTGAAGTAAGAAATATTTAAATTTTTATTTGAGATTTGGTGCATTTCAAATAAAAAATAGATTAGGACTTAAAGAGCATTATCTTCATCGAGAGTTATCATATTTATTAGATCTATTGCAGCAGTTAAAATTATCATATGAGTACATTCAATGATGTTATATATTATTGAATCAACTTTGATAAGAATTTTAGATTTTTTTTCAAGTTCTTTACTTGGATTGGGTCCGGTAAGAGATATTACATCGATATTACATTTCGAAGCTAACTTTGCAGCATTCACAATATTATCAGATCTACCGCTTGAAGAAATTAAGATTAATAAGTCGTTTTGATCGACTAGGTGATCTATGGCTTCAGAAATCCAATTTGCATACCCGAAGTCATTTCCAAAACATGTAATCAATGCAGGATCATGAAAAGTATGTGCCTTGGTTCTAGTAGCTTTTGTAAGATCATTTGCAATATGGCTAGCTATAGAAGCACTTGCACCATTTCCTGCTATAAAAACTCTATTATTACTTTCATTCTTCTCTTTTATTAAATCTGATATTGATATTATTTTTTTATTAAGACCATTCTGCAAAAGTTGAGTGTAATTATTTAAATAGTTTGTTATTTCCATTTTGTTTGAAAGGTAAATATATTAGAGTAATTCAATTCTACATTAATTTTTTAACTATCTATTCATTTATTTTAGAGGCTCCAAATTAATTTAGATTTTATATGAATAAGGATTATCTTTTTTAGGCATTAAATTAGATAGTATAATTTGTAAAGACAATTTCTATAAATATGGATGTAATCAACGCAGTTAATTCTAGAAGATCCATCAGATCTTTTACAAAAAAAAGTGTATCGAATAATTTATTAAAAAAACTTTTATCTGCAGCTTCAAGATCGCCTTCTGGTGGAAATTTACAACCATGGAAAATATATGTTCTCAACAATTCAAGCATGAAAAAATTTTTAAAATTCCAATCGGATTGGTCACATCAAGCAGATCCTCAATATGAAATTTATCCAAAAAAACTCATTGAGCCATATAGATCATCTAGATTTGAACTAGGGGAACAAATGTATGATTTGCTTGGGATTACGAGGGAAATGAAAAATGAACGTATTGCTCAGGTTATGAAAAATTTCGAATTTTTTGGTGCTCCTGCAGGTTTATTTTGTTACGTTGATAAGCAAATGGGTCCACCACAATGGTCAGATTTAGGAATGTTCCTGCAAACTTTTATGTTGCTTGCGGAGGAGGCTGGAATCTCAACTTGCGCACAAGAAGCTTGGTCAATAAAGCACGATTGCGTGTCAGATTTTCTTAATATAAAAAATGATGATATCTTGTTTTGCGGAATGAGCATTGGTTTCGAAGATAAAAAAGATCCAATTAATGCTCTCAGATCTGAAAGGCGACCAATTGAGAAATGGGCTAAATTTATATGACTTTCAGCTCCTTATATTAATTCTTGTGAGCGTATATAACTTTATGTTTGAAGCTCTTAAACTGGCAAATCAAGCATCTAACATTAATGAGGTTCCAGTTGGAGCTTTGATAGTTAAGGACAATCAGATTATTGGACGCGGTTTTAACAAAATAATTTCAAATAATTCAGTTTCGGCACATGCAGAGATTATCGCTATAAATAACGCAAGTAGGTTTTTAAATAATTATCGATTAAATAATTGTGACATTTACGTCACTCTTGAGCCATGTCATATGTGTGCTAAAGCAATCGTGGATGCTAGAATAAATCACTTGTACTTTGGAGCTCTTGAACCTAAAACCGGCTCAATTCAATCCATTGATAAGTTTCTTGAAAGGCAGCATTTAAATCACAAGGTTAAATATAGTGGCGGGCATCTTGAGGAACAATCAGCTGAATTATTAAAAAATTTTTTTAAATCTAGAAGGTAGCATTTATAATTTATATCTTCTAATTAAACTTTACTTTAATTCGATCCAAATAGGGCAATGGTCTGATGGTCTCTCCATAGCCCTTGCAGAATAATCTATTCCTGTATTTAACAATGAGGACTGAAGTTTTTCTGCGATCATAATGTGGTCAATTCTTAATCCCCGTTTTGGATCATCGTCGAACATTCTTGAGCGGTAATCAAACCACGAATAAATGTTACCTTCGTTGGGGTTCTGTTCTCTCCAAGAATCTATAAAGCCTAATTCTTTTATTTTATTCCACATTTCAATTTCTTCAGGTAGAAAGGCTGTCTTGCCATCTCGTAACCACCTTTTAACATTTAGTTCGCCAATACCAATATCTAACTCTGTCGGAGCAACATTGAAATCACCCATCACGATTAAATTCTCTTCGACTTTTTGAAGTTTTTTGATATGTTTTTCCAAATCATCATAAAACTTTATTTTCTTTGGAAATTTAGTTGCATGAGATCTATTTTCCCCTTGAGGAAAATATCCATTCATAATAGTTATTTTTTTTCTTTTCCATTTAAAAGTAGCTTGTATAAATCTTTTTTGATCATCCTCTGAATCATCCACGAAACCTTTTTGCACATTTTCAGGTTTTTTTTTGCTCAGAAAAGCAACTCCATAATGACCTTTTTGGCCCCAATACTCAGAGTGGTATCCAATTTTTTTAATTTCATCAATTGGAAATTCAGGATCGTTTACTTTCGTCTCTTGTATCCCAATTACATCGGGATCAATGGTATCTCTTAGATGCACAAGTTGGTGGGGCCGTGCTCTTATGCTATTAATATTGAAAGATACAATTTTCATATTTTATGCTGTTTTTGATAGGTAAATTTTTTGATTGAATATTGTATAGTCCGAAAGTATTTCCATTCCTTCATTAAGAAGATAGTCTTTTTCAATGTCTATCCTAGAATCAGAACCCCTCTCATCGTCTTCTCTCTCCTTGGAATCATTGAAATCCTCCATAGCCTCGTAAGAGTTAAAAGTTTCTAAATTTAGAGAAGCACGTCTTTTGTTTTCAATATCTAAAGCCCATGACTGCCTTTCCTTTTTTTCAATTCTTCTATTGGTTAAGTTTAAAGAGATGACATCCTTATTTTTTTGGGCTTCATATCTTTTCCTTACATCAAGGATATATTGTAAGTTAGGATTTTCATTAACCCTTTTTAAATGCTTGTCATTTAATTGAGAGATCAAGGATGCGTCCATAGAAAATTTCTTGTAACGTACTGGTTTAATTTCATCCCAAGGTAGGGCTGTATCGTATGAACTTTCTCCACTTTCTTCAATATCCCAGGTGCTTGGTAGTGTAATATCTGGATTTATACCTTTACTCTGCATTCCAGCTCCCGTAATCCTATAAAATTTCGACTCAGTAATTTTGATTTGCCCCACACTCAAATCATCTAGTTTTTGGACAGTTCCCTTACCAAATGTTTTTTGACCAATTATTATCCCTCTCTGGTAATCTTGAATTGCTCCAGCGAAAATTTCAGATGCAGAAGCAGAATATCTATCAACCATGACTGCCATTGGTTTTTTCCAAATTTGTCTTGCTCTTGGATCCCCCCAAGGCCTTACACTGCCATTGCTCTCTTTCACTTGCAACGTTGCACCAGAGGATACAAACAATCCAGTTAATTTATTTGCTTCATAAAGAGAACCGCCAGAATTACCTCTTAGGTCTATAAGCACAGCATCAACAACCTCATTTTCAAATTGTCTTAGAATGCTTTCCACATCTTTTGAGCTACTTCTGAAATTTGGATCTTGGTTTCGCCATGCGTTGAAATCTATATAAAAAGCTGGCAAGTCTATTATACCAACTTTTAATGTTTGCAAGTTTCTTTTTACTTCAATTACTCTAGATTTTGCTGCTTGCTCCTCCAGTTTCACTTCCTCACGAGTGATTGTTACAAATTTTCGCTCACTAAAATCCTTTGTTTTTCCTGGAATGATCTCTAACCTTACTTTTGTACCAGCTTTACCTCTAATTAACTGAACTACTTCATCTATTCTCCATCCTACAACATCAGTTGGAGTTGAATTTGATTCTTCAAGTTGAGATATTTTTACTATTTTGTCATCTGGATTAATTTTTCCGGTCTTTTCAGCCGGGCCTCCTGGGACGACACTCACTATAGTTGCATAGTCATCTTCTGTGGTGAGCAAAGCTCCAATTCCTTCAAGCTTTAGACTCATGTTCATTTCAAAATCCTCAGCTGATTTGGGAGAGAAGTATGACGAATGGGGGTCAAAATAAGATGTCAGATTATTCATAGAAATTGAAAAGACATCTTCTTCATTTCTTTGAGAAATTCTTCTTAGTCTATTTTTGTATCTTTTTTTAATAGTCTCCGTTGCTTCGTCTAATTTTTTATCGGCAAGCATTGATGTCAAAACATCATTTTTTGCCAAACTTCTCCATGCTTTCTTAAGCTGAAATTTTGTCCTCAGCCATTTTTTTTGATCATAATCAATTGTAATGAATTCTTCTTTTGTGAAATCAAAATTCTTTTTTGCAACCTCTCTAAGCTGGTAGTTTGTTGCCTCAGTTAACCGATTAAAATATAGATTTATAAATGCAAATTTAGATTTTAAGTCTATTGGGCAGAGGGGCGTATTTAAGTATTTTTTTTGATAGATAGTGGGATTATCAAATTTAGAAAATTTCCTTTTATATAACCTAATTTCATTTTCTGTGAAATATATTTTTTGAGAATCCAGCTGATCAACCATTGAATCAAATATCTCAGAATTAATGAAGCTCAAGTCCTTATCATTAAAGAAATGTTCGTTAGTCATCTTTTTATAAATTTCCTTACACAGCTCTTGTTTCTGAGATGATACAGGTATGTTGATTTTTGCTTCAATACCAATGCCAAGCAAGAGTATTGTTATTAAGCTCAAAGCTTTTTTCTGTTTATACAAGATAATTAATCTACAATATTTATTAAAAATGAATACTAACTATATAGAATTTTACTTTGACTGTTCAAGTCCTTGGACGTATTTAGCATTTAGTGAAGTTTTATCATTATCTCAAAGACAAAGCCTAGAAATAGTTTGGAAGCCGATACTGGTTGGAGGTGTTTTTAATGCCGTTAATCAAGATGTGTACGAGTTCAGAAAAAGGCCTAATCTTTTAAAACTGAACTACTCAAATGAGGATCTCCAATTATGGTCAAAGGTTAGAGGGATCAGGATAATTTTTCCTAAAGTTTTTCCGGTTAATTCCGTCAAGGCGATGCGAGGCTGCTTGTTTGCTGACAAAGAAAGTAAATTAGTTAATTATGCTAGTAATTTATTTCACGCCTATTGGAGTGAAGGAAAAGATATCAGTCATGAAGATTTATTGCTCGAGATTGCTATAAATTCAAACTTAGATACTGAGGAATTTAGAAAATTTATCGCCTCACAAGAGGCCAAAGATCTTCTAATTAATAATACAGATGAATTAATTGGACGTGGAGGATTTGGTTCACCTACTTTGTTTTATAAAGAAAAAATGTTCTTTGGTAATGATCGTTTACACCTCTTGGAGGAGGTAATTACTAAAAATTTAATCTAAATCTGAGTTTTATATGCTTCTTCTCTAACCAGTTCTGGGCTCCCAAGAATTTGACGATTTAACCCAATTCGTTTGAACCAGTAATGCAGACCAAGCAAGTCTGTGAAACCCATTCCGCCATGAACCTCAGTAGCTTTCTTGGCTATACCTTTACTCATTTCTGAGACATGTGCTTTTGCATGACAGGCCATTAATCTCGCTTCACCAGGAGAATGATTATGACAATGCGCAGCATGCCAAACCAGTGCATAG
>CESW01035710.1_pt1 | contig 12098 bp, 9 predicted proteins | sample 531171 | NCBI WGS metagenome assembly CESW01 (sample SAMEA2621859, study PRJEB7988) | marine metagenome | biome: marine biome (ENVO:00000447); feature: surface water layer (ENVO:00002042); material: "saline water (ENVO:00002010), including plankton (ENVO:xxxxxxxx)" | depth 5 m
CTTGGTAAACGTTTAAGACCTCTTACAAATAATACACCAAAACCAATGTTAAAAATTGCAAGAAAACCTCTTCTAGAGCATATAATTATAAATGCTACTAATTTTGGATTTAGGAGATTTTATATTTCTGTTTTTTATAAAAAAGATAAAATTATAGAATATTTTAGTAAAAAAGATTTTTTTAGAGAGAAAATAAACTATATTATTGAAAAAAAACCTCTTGGAACTGCAGGATCATTAAATCTAATTAGATCAAAGATAAAAGAATCAATAGTAGTAGTAAATGGAGATGTAGTTTCGAATGTAAATTTTACTGATCTTATTAAATTTCATAAAGATAATAAAGCATCAGCTACTATGGTTGTGAAACAAATAAAGAAAACTAATCCCTATGGTGTTATTGAAACAAAAGGTATATTTATAAACAATATTTTAGAAAAACCAATTGATGAGTTAAATATAAATACAGGAATATATGTCTTAAATCCAAAAATATTAAAATACATTCCAAAGAGAAAGATTGACATGACTGAAGTATTCTTAATACTAAAAAAATTAAAAAAAAAGATAATAGTTTACCCAGTTTATGAAAACTGGATTGATATTGGTGATAAAAAAGATTTTGATCTAGCAAAAAAAAATAAATAGTGAAAAATTTAGTTTGTATTATTCTTGCAAGGAAAGGCTCAAAAAGAATTAAAAATAAGAATTTATTAAAAATAAATAATAAAACACTTGTAGAGTGGACAATTAACTTTGCAAAAAAAATATGTCTTAGAAAAAATATAATTTTTTCTACTGATTCAAAAAAAATGAGGAAAATTTCTATAAAACTAGGTATTAATACACCTTGGTTAAGACCAAAAGAGATTTCAACAAGTAAAAGTTCATCTTTTGATGCTGCTAATCATGCAATAAAATGGTTTGAAAAAAATAATTCTAAAATAGATTTTATCGTATTGTTGCAACCCACAAGTCCATTCAGATCTGTCTCAGATTTTAAAAGAGCTTTTAAAAAATTTAAAGAAAACACCAAAATGCCTCTAATTTCAGTAAAAAAAATTAATTTAACGTCTGATAAATTTTTGAAAAAGACAAAAAAGTTTATTGAAAGTTATAATAAAAAAAGACAAGAAACCATCTACATACCAAATGGATCCTTTTTTATAATTAAAAAGGATATTTTATTGAAAAATAGGAATTTTATTTCTGAAAAGATGAATTTTTTTGAAGAGACTGACTTATTAAAAAATACAGATATAGATACACTTAATGACTATAAACTAGCAAAAGTTTTGTACTCTAATAAGTTATAGATTTTTTTTTGATTTCTTTAAATTTTAGAAAGTTTAATATTTTTTTATCTAAATTTTTCATTTTAATTTTTGAATAATAGGGATTTTTTTTTAAACTTATTTTTTTTTTTGAATATAAAATTTTTTTAGTAGAGGAAATAATATTTCTATAATTAATATTTAAATCATAAACATTATTAGTCTTAAGACGTGAGTTTTGTCTTGAACCTAAATTAATAGATTTGCAATTAAAAATCATTGTTTCTTTAATGCCGCTTGAGGAGTTACCCATGCATAATCCTTTGTTATTTGAACCCATATATTTTAGTAAACTAAAATACATTTTTTGACCTAAATTTTTTACTACTATTATATTTTTTTTTTTACTAATTTTATTTAATTTTTCAAGTATAAGCTTATATCCTGGATCAAAGTTAGGGTAAGAAATAATTATTTTAATATTTTGATTTTGTATTTTATTTAAAGCCTTAAATATTATATTTATTTTGTTCAATTCAGAAGGAACTGGATGGTAAGTAAAAAGGATTATTTTTTCTTTAGGACTAATTTTATATTTTTTTTCAATATATTTTTTTGAAAAAAATTTTCTTTTCTCTATTGAATATAAGGGTGGGAAACCAATATCAATTATTCTTTTACTTTCCTCACCAAGTTTGATTACCCGTTTTTTTGACTCATAGTTTGTTACTAAATGAAAATCAGATAATTTAGTAATTGCATGTCTGGATTTGTCATCTAAAGTGCCACCTTCTGTTTTATCACCACCTTCAAGATGGATTATTGGTATTCTCATCAAATGAGAAACTAATGCAACAGACAATGTTTCAAATCTATCTGATGTTAAAAATATACAATCAGGTTCAATATTTTTAATTAAATAACTTATTTTTTTTTGTAATTTTGATGAATACAAGTTTAACTCATAAGAGTTTCTGTAATTAAGGCTTAAGTTTATTTTATGAGAAACATTAATATTGGAGTCTTTAATTTGTTGAAAAGTATTGCCTACTACTCCAGAAGTGTGGGAACCAGCTACAATCAAATAAATTTTAAACTGTTTTTTTTTTAGTAAAGAAATTATAGGTGATTGAATATTGAACTCTGCCCTGCTACCTGAAAAAAATATTATTTTTTTCATTATTTAATATCAGAATATTTAATTTGAGAATTTGGTAAAATATTTTTTTTTGAGAGTTTTCCTAATACTTTGAACAAATCCTTTGCTTGAATTCGACCTGTACCAGGACGTTTAACCCAGACATTTTTTACAGTAAATTTCTCATTTTTTTTAATTCTTTTCAGAGAAACTACACTAGCAAATGCAAACTTTGTAACGGGTATCTCTTCTTTCAAAATTTTATTTCTTACACCTTTTGATTTATAAATTTTATTACAAGCATCGACCATATTTTTAAATTTTTCTTTTGATAATGATAAATCTATATCAGGACCACTCCAATTTTTTGAAACTGTAAAATGTTTTTCTATTACATTTGCTCCCAAAGCCACAGCTGCAATTGGTAAATTTATGTCATCTGAGTGATCACTAAAACCTACAAGGCATTTAAATTTTTTTTTAAAAAAGGGAATTGTATTTAACATTGACTTAGACTCTGGAGCTGGATACATGGAGATACAGTGCATAAGTATTATATTTTTATTTATATTTTTTGCTATAGAAAATGTTTTTGAGATGGATTGAATTGAATTCATCCCAGTAGATATAATCATCGGTTTTTGAAATTTTGCAACGTGTCTAATGAGAGGATGATTATTACACTCTCCTGATCCAATTTTAAAAGCTTTGATAGAAATTTTTTTAAGTAAATCAGCTGCTTGAGTTGAAAATGGTGTACTTAAAAAGATAATTTTTTTTTTTTTACAATAATTTTTTAACTTTTTATGTTGAGATATAGTTAATTCACATTTTTTCATCAATTCAAATACTGTCTCTTTACTTGAGTGAGCTAATGTAATTTTTGTATCAATCATTTCATGTTCCGCTAAATGAGATTGGAATTTTATTGCGTCAGCGCCAGCATTTTTTGCCGCATCTATTAACTTATAACATTTTTGAAAATCACCATCATGATTTATACCAGCCTCAGCAACATAAAATGGTTTGTTCAAATCTGATATTATTTTATTTCCAATTTTTATTTTCATAAGATTGTTTCATAAATTCTAACCCTTGACTTAAAGTTGTAAATTTAATTTTATTTTTAATAATAAACTCTAATTTTTTAATAGATGGTTTTCTCCTTACTATAGATAAATTTTTAATTGATTTATATTTTATTTTTTTATGATTATTTAGCAACTTTTGTATTTTTCTAACCAAAGATTTCACTTTTATGCTCTCATTTGGATTAGCAACATTTAATATTTGATTTTTAAATTGACTCTTTAAGCTAATAACGAATATATTTACAGCATCATCTACGTACATAAAGCACCTTGAGTGTGTAGGGTTTTCAAATAACGGATTTTTTTTATTTAATTTTTCAAATATGCTTGGAATAACGTGTGTACTTTTCATATTTGGTCCGTATACATTAAAAATCCTGAAAATCGTGTATGGTAATTTTGAAGAAATAGTCAAAAACTCACCAGTTATTTTTGACAACCAATAAGAAGTTCTTGGATGATAAATTGTTGGCATCTGTATTTTATCATTTTCAGACATTTTTCCATAACTATTTAATTGAGAGTATATTTCGCTAGTTGAGAAATAAAAAAATCTTTTTAATTTTTTTTGATTTTTCGCAACTTGTATGATGTTTTGACAAGTGTTTATATTATTTTCACAAGATTTTAATGGAAAATTAATTACTTTTTTAACCCCTAAATCTGCAGCCAAATGGAATATATAGTCAAAATTATTCTTTATTTTTTTGACAACTTTTTTATTATTTAGGTCTATTTTAACAAAAAAAATATTTTTTTTATTAAAATTATAATTTTTTTTATCAATTACAGTAATTTTAGAATTTTTAATTTTAGATAACTTTATTACTAAACTCTTTCCTATAAACCCTGAACCACCTGTTATTAAAAAATTCAATTATATGTCTCCTCTTCCTACAATATCGATTTTTGATCCTTTTTTAATCAAAGTCTTAATTTGATAAAGATTCAACACATTATTTGTGTCAATTATAATTTGGTTACTTTTAAGAGTATTAAATGTCATTTTTTCAATCTGCCTGTGTTTTACATTAAAAATTAATACATGATATTTATTTAAATTTTTTATCTTTTTAATTACCTTCATTTTTTTGTAAGATGAAATTTTTATAATTGGATCATAAATATCAACATTTCTTTTTAAATTTTTTAATTCATTTACTAAATCTAATGATTTTGAATTTCTTAAATCGTCAACATTTTCAGTATAAGAAAGACCAAAAACTAGTATATTTTTAATTCTTTTATCTATAGAAATTTTTTTATTTATTTTTTTTATGACTCTACTGTGCATTTTCGAATTTATTTTCATTGTTAAATCAATAAATGGAAAATTCATTTTATTGTCTAAATACTGTTTTGAAGATAACTTTATAAAATAAGGATCTTTTGTTAGGCAGTAACCACCAACACCTAATCCTGGTCTCATTATATTCGAATGTGTTGATCTTAATTTAATTGCATTTAATATAGAAAATAAATTTATTCCAATTTTTTCGGCAAATATTGCCCATTCTTCAATTAGTGCAATATTAGATGCTCTATAACTATTTTCTAAAATTTTTATACATTCTGCTTCTTCATATTTATCAAATTCCGTAATTTTATATTTTTTTGTGTTAAATATAACTGAAAATAATTTTTTAATTTTTAAACTTACTCTCTTATTAGAATTTGAAGAAAAAACCTTATGAGAATTTACAATTGAATTATAATAATTCAAACCAGGAGTCACACGCTCTGGTGAGTAAACAAAGAATATATCCTTTCTTAAAATTTTCTCTTTATTTAATTTCTGCAAAATTTTAGATGTGAAACCTGGATTTATAGTTGAGTTTAAAATAAAAATTGAATTCTTTTTTGAATTTAAATAATATTTTTTTATTAATCTGTAATAATCTATAAAGTTTGTTTTTAGTTTTTTATTAATATTATATGGATAGCAAAAAAAAATAAAATCAGCTTTACTTGTTTCTTTAAAATTTGTCGTAATTGATAATTTTTTTAAGTTTTTTGATAAAATAGAATTCAGTTTTTTATCTATAAACAATCTATTCTTTCTATATTGATAGATCTCTTTAATCCTTTTTTTTCCCTTTTGATTATTTGACTCAACTCCAATTATTTTTTTAAAGTGATTTTTTTTTCTCGAAATTGATAATAACAGAGGCAAACCAACAAATCCCAATCCAACAATAGCAACTTCTTTCATCTATTTCCTCAAATTCTTTTAAATTAGCACAATGCTTATTAATATTCTTGGAGAGTACATACTTATTTCTTTTTAAGTCACATTAAAAATATTATTTAAAGAATGCAAAATAATTGTAAAATTAAAAATTTATCTCTATAAAACTTATATTAATAATCTTATTTTATTAACAATATTATCTTAAATATGAAAGGTTTAACACAGTTATTAAAAAACATCATTTCTCCTTTTGTTTTTGTATTTGGTTTTATATATTTTTTAATTTTTAAAAAAAATTATAATTTTGTTTATCAAGCTTATGTAAGAACATATTGTCTTTCATCCGGGCTAATATCTCAGATAATGTCTTTTATATTATCAATTAATAAAGAAAGATTTCAAAGAATAAAAAAATTAAAAAATATGGATGTTATTTATAGACTCAATGAAAATGGATATGTAATTTTAGATGAAAAATTAGAGGATAAATTGTTATTGGGTCTTATAAGTCTCACTAAAAAACTAAAATGTAATTACAGCAAATATGATCCAGATAGTCAAAAAGTAATTTTTGATGAAAAATTACACAAACTTCCAAGCTACTATTATGACTCATTTGATTTAATTAATAGTAGAGAGGTAATTGAAGTAATAAATTTTTTAAAAAAAATGGATATTGCTGATAATTATTTAAAATCAAAAACATATCTTATAGGAGTTAACATGTGGTGGAGCACTAAGAGTAAAACAATTGACTCATATTCAGCACAGGATTTCCATTTTGATTTGGATGGCATTAAATGGCTAAAATTTTTTGTTTATTTAAATGATGTTAATTTAGAGAATGGACCGCATGTCTATGTTGAAGGAACTCATAAATCTTTCTCCAAACCTCATTCAATTTTAAAAAATGGTTACAAAAGAGTAAAAGATGATGAAATATATAAACATTTTTCTAAAGATAAAATTCATAAAATTATTGGAAAAAAGGGTACAATAATAATTGGTGACTCAAGCTGTTTCCATAAAGGTGTGATGCCAATTAAAGGAAATAGATTAATTTTTGAAATTACTCTTTCAAACAGTCTTTTCGCTAATTCACCAAAAAAAAATTATTCTCTAAATAAATTATATAATTCCAATATAAAATATAATCATGAATGTAATTAGCCTGTCTTTTTTTAGTGATATTTGGATACACAGCTATCCAGAGTTTCTGATTTACAAAAATTTGAATGAAAAATACAATTTAAATATAGATGTAGTAAATTGCCAAAAATTCTTTTTTAACGCTTGCATGGCTCACAACATGAAGTCGGTTTCAATAAATGCAAAAATAAGTGAAAAAGATAAAATTTGTGAAGGATGTATAAAAACAAGTAACTTTTACAAAAATAATTCTAATCACAGTAATATAAATTTATCTAACCATCTTTATGAAAAAGATAAGATCAAAATTAATGAGATTTTAAAAAAAATTAATACAAAAAATTTTAAGAAATTGAGAGTGTTTGGTGTTTATGTTGGTAAAGCTACACTATTTAACTTTTTAATACAAAATAAACTAAATAGTTTAAAAATGAACCAAAAACAATTTAAAGAATATAAAATTTACTTAGAAAATTCGTTAAAAGCACTATTTGCTTTTAAGAAAATTTTAGAAAAAAAAAAATATGATGTATTTGTAGCATATTCAGTAGAATATTCTCTTAATAAGGTTTGTGCAGATTATGCAAAAACTAAAAAAATTAAAATTATTAATATTTCTGCAGGTAAAAATCCTATAGATAAATATAGCAAAATCTTAATTTCAGAAGCCTATAGATCAGGTTTTGTATACCACGTTAATTCACACTGGAATAATTTTAAAAGAAAACAGATTGTTAAAAACGATTTAGATCCTATAAAAAACTATATAAGTTCTATGCTAAATTCAAAAGGATATTTGAATTTTTCACTTCCTCCTAAAGGAGTAAATATAAGAGAATTCTTTAAAATTTCGAAAAAATATAAAAAAATTGTATTAATTGCTCTTTCTGGAGCTGGAGAGAGATTGGGTGATCACTTATCTGGCTACAAGCAATCTAAGAAAAAGAATTGCAATTCAGAATATTTTTCAAATGATTTTGAGTGGGTAAGTTTTTTAATTAAAAATTCATATAAATTTCCTGACACTTTTTTTATATTTAGACCTCATCCAAGAGATTACTCATCACGAAATCATTTTGTTGAGTCATCTGTAATGACAAAATACAAAAAATTATCACAAAAAAGTCCTCAGAATTGTGTTTTTAATTTTCAAAATGATAGAATTTCTTTGTATGACTTCGTGCCATATATAGATTTATTACTGAATAGTAATTCAGTGACATCATATGAATTCGGGTTGTTCGGAGTAAGAACTCTAATTTTTGACCCTAAATTATATTATTATGCAGATGATTTGGTAATTTACCCCAAAAATTTTAAAAATTATCTTCCATTATTAAATACAACTCTAAATGATACTTCTTATGATAAAAAAAAAATTGTAATAAATTCAATTAAATATTTATCATTACAATTTAATTATGAGTCTGTAGATATCTCTGATGTGTTTGATGTTAATACCCAAAGTATAATTTTTAGAATTATAAACAGAATTCAAAGATACATGGGTTTAAATTTTTTAGTAAATTACTACTTTTTTATTAAAAATACAAAAATTAAAAACATTTTATTATTTAAAAAAATGCTACAAAATAATTTTGACTCAGTGCTTGATATTAGACTTAAAAGTATTCCAAAAATTAAAAAGAAACTTAATGAATTTGATATGATAAAAAAAGTAATATTAAATCAATTAGCAATTAATAAAAAAAATAAATTATACAAAGTGGTCGATAAAATTAATTAAACAATTTGTAAAATGAATTATTTTAAAAAACCTTTTTTTTTTGGAGCAATGTTTCATCATTTTTATGACTTAAAAAAACATAAAAGGTCACAAGGATCAATAAATAAAAGTCAATTCTATAAAATAATAAAATTTATTGGAAAGAAAAATATTCTAGATGCAGACGAATTTTATAATAGATATAAAGAGGGAAAATTAAAAAAAAATAATGTTTGTATTACTTTTGACGATGGTTTGAAATGTCAGGTAGATATTGCACTTCCAGTTTTAGAAGACTTAAGAATAAAGAGTTTTTTTTTTATTTATTCCTCACTCTTAGAAAAAAAACCAGATCTTTTAGAAGTTCATAGATATTTCAGAACTTATTTTTTTAAAAGCCCAGAGGAATTTTATAATTTATTTTTTGATTTAATTAATGAAGATCTTTCTGATTTTTTTAAAAAGAAAAAAAAAAATATTTCTCAAATAATGAAACAAAGCCCATTTTATTCAATCAGTGATATAAAATTTAGATTAGTGAGAGATTATTATTTGGGTAAAGATAAATATAACAATTTAATGAAATTGATGTTTAAAGAAAAAAAATTTGAACCTAAACTTTATTTTAAAAAACTGTTTATGTCTAATAATGATATAATAAATTTAAATAAATTAGGTCATAAAATAGGATTACACTCTCATTCTCATCCTACAGCAATTGAAAAATTAAATTTTAATGAGCAATTTAATGAATATAGTTTAAATCAAAAATTATTATCTAAACTTCTTAAATTAGAAAAAAACGAAATAAAATTTATGTCCCATCCTTGTGGAAAATATAATACAAGTTCTTTGAAAATTTTGAATAAAATTGGAATTGAGTTGGGTTTTAGAGCAGATTCTATTAGCAAACATAATAATAAAATTAAAACAATAAATAATTCTAAATTCGAGTTAGCAAGAATAGATCATACAATAATTTTAAAAAAGATGATTAATAAATAAATGAAAGTTACACTGTTTACCTCCAACCAAATAAGACATAATTATTTTATTAATTTATTATCGATAAACTCATCAAAATTATTTGTAGTTCAAGAAACAAATAATAAAAATTCTAATATAGAGGGTAGGTATAATTCTAAAATTATGAAAAATTATTTTGCAAATGTTTCAAAAGCTCAACATGAAATATTTAAAGACTTTGATCCAATAAATAAAAAGGGTTCTGTTGATCTTTTAAAAATAGATAATAACTCTGTAAGTAATTGTTCACCAGAATTTTTAAGTAAACATCTTAACAGTGATATTTATATAGTATTTGGATCAACATTTATAAAAGGGTGGTTAGCAGATTTTTTGATAAAAAAAAAAGCTATAAATATTCATATGGGGATTGCTCCCTATTATAGAGGAACAGATTGTAATTTTTGGGCTTTGTTTGATAATAACCCTCATCTGGTTGGAGCTACTATTCATAAACTTTCAAAAGGTTTAGATAACGGTTCTATCCTTTATCATGCTATTTCTAATAGAAAAAAAAATTTATTTACTTATACGATGTCAACAGTTAAAGCGGCTTTTTATTCAGTAATTGAAAAAATAAATGACGAAACTATTTTTTATATGAAGCCAGAAAATCAAAATAAACAAGAGGAAATTCGTTATTCAAAAAAAAATGATTTTAATGAAAAAATAATTGAGAAATTTAACAATCAAAAAGTAAATTTAAACTTTAGATTTAATTTTAATAAATTGAAAGAGCCATATATTTTAAAATAATAAAAATTGTTAATAAAATGGAAACAATAAAAAAAATAAATAAAATCTTAAATATTAATCAAAAAAGAAATTTTTATCTCTTGATGTTGGTGACTGCATTTGTTTCTTTTTTAGATTTGATAGGAATTGGCGCTTTAGTTCCCGTACTTATTATTTTTGCTGAAGAAAATATTGCAAGTAACAAGTATATGGAAACAATTCTTGAAAAATTTTCATTTTTAACTGAGGATAATATTTTATTTTTTTCATTATTTTTTTTATTGTTTATTTTTTTATTTAAAATCCTATCTAGTTTAATATTAAATGTAATCAAATATAAAATTCTATTTAGTTTTTACAGACGAATTTCGACTCGTTTGATGAGTACTTATTTAAATTTATCTTATTCTGAGTTTATCAATTTGAAAATTTTTGAAAAAACTAATATTGTTAAAACAGAAGTTGAGTATTTCATATTAGGTGTAATTGACCCATTTTTAGTTATATTTCTTGAGGTATTAACTATAATTTTTATTTTTATCTTTTTAATTTATTATGACCCTTCAATATCAATAAAAATAATTTTTGTAATTAGTTTACCTCTTTTGTTAATGATGTATTTTTTTGGTAAAAAGATGAAAAAATTAGGAGCCAAAAGACATGAGCTTAATAATCAATTACAACTTCAAATTACACAAGGTTTACATGGTATCAAGGATATTAAACTCTCATCAAAGGAGAAAAATCTTCTTAAAAAATTTGACGCATCAACATTTAATTTAAGCAAAACCCAATCTATAATTTTTGCTTGGCAATCAATTCCAAGACATATTTTGGAAATAATCACTATAATAGCTTTTATTTTTATTGTTCTAATTGGAATAAATAATGATCAACAATTCTCAGAGTTAGTTGTAATTTTAGGATTATTTGCAGCTGCAACCTTTAGGATTATGCCAAGTTTAAATAGAATAGTCGTATCTTTTAATAGTATTAGGCAGTCAAAGAAGGTTATTGACGTCATTTATCAGGATGCGAATAGATTAAAAATATCAAACGATAACAATTACATCAACTCAGAAAATAAAAACTATCCTTTAAAAGATATTAATAAAATACAAATTGAAAATTTATATTTTAAATATGAAAATAGCGATAATTTTGTCATTGAAGATTTAAATTTAATTATAAATAAGGGAGACTATATTGGGATCTTTGGTAAAAGTGGGTCAGGTAAAACTACCTTTGTAGATCTATTTTCTGGACTTTTAAAAGCTAATTCAGGCACTATAAAGTTTGACGACAAAAATGTAGATGCAAACGAAGAGAATTGGAAAAGAAGCATAAGTTATGTTCCTCAATTTACATTTTTAAATAACGAGAGTATTAGAGAGAACGTTGCATTTGGAGAAAGTAGTGAAAAAATAGATGATAAAAAAGTTATTAAATCATTGGAACATTCACAACTCTTAGAGTTTGTAAATTCTTTACCAGACGGAATATCAACAACAATTGGGGAAAATGGAAAAAATTTATCTGGTGGTCAAATACAAAGATTGGGAATTGCAAGGGCTTTGTACAAAGATTGTAAAATTCTAATTTTTGATGAGTCTACCAATTCTTTAGATAATGAAACTGAAAAATTATTTATGGAAACTGTTAATCAAATTAAAAAAGATAGAATAGTTTTTTTTATTACGCATAAAGTTTCAATTTTAGATAACTGCGATTTTGTTTATAAACTAGAGAATAGCAAATTAAATAAAAT
>CESW01088094.1_pt1 | contig 12096 bp, 11 predicted proteins | sample 531171 | NCBI WGS metagenome assembly CESW01 (sample SAMEA2621859, study PRJEB7988) | marine metagenome | biome: marine biome (ENVO:00000447); feature: surface water layer (ENVO:00002042); material: "saline water (ENVO:00002010), including plankton (ENVO:xxxxxxxx)" | depth 5 m
TTGTATTCTTCTCCAAATAATCCACTAACACGAAAAGGATTTTCCTTTATCATTCCAATAAAATTCTTATTGTTAATTAACTGAAATATCCCATCTGCAGAGACAACAAAAACAGTTATAAAAAGAATTAATGTAAAATAATTAAGAAAAACTGAGGAATTTTTAATTAAAAAATTTATTAATAAAATAAATAAAATAAATCTAAAATAAAATAGAGAACTTTCTAAGGATAATAAAATATTATCTGACAAAATAGATCGCAATAAGCTATATACAAAGAACAGGCTTAAAAAAATAATAATATTATTATTAAATTCAATATCATTTTTTAAGTAGAAATAATTACAAAATACAAAAATAACACATGATAATGATAAAAAAAAATCAGGTAAAAAAGGCCCAATAACTAAACTGGGAGGAATTAAAATGACTAAAAATGATTTTAATAAAATTAAATTTTTATTCATATTATTCAATTATTTTTTCATATAGATTATGTGTCTGTGTGAATATTGTTTTGCTAGAACATTTCTCTATTACACTACCTCTACAATTTAATGACAAGTATTTCAATTTTTTATTATTATTTAATAAACTTTCCAACTTTGATGAAAATTTAACAAGTAAACCTCTATTGACAAGAATACCATTGAATTCATTTATTATAATTTCATTACAACCAATTACATCATAACACATTACTGGTACATTCATAAATAAGGACTCTATTATGACTCTGGGAAGGCCTTCACGATAACTTAAGCATAATAAAAGTTTTGTTTTTTCTAAATATTTTTTTACATCATTAGTATGCTCATGCCATTCTAATAGAGGATGTGATTTAATTTTGTTTATTTGATGATTAGATAAGGATGAGGGATTATTTTTATCAATATCACCTAATAATATAAATCTGAAATTAATAATATTTTTTTTATAGAAGTGATCTGCAATATATAGCAAATCTAAGACTCCTTTATCTTTAATCACTCTACATGGCATTAAAATAATATTATTCTCTGGATTATAACTATTGTTGATATATTTATTTGCATCAATACCAGAGCCAAAAATTAAAAATATTCTATTTTTTTTAACACATTTTTTTTTTATTAAAAAATTCATATCAATTTTATTCTCAATTATTAAAAAAGAATTTTTTTTAAAGTAATTTAATCTGTATATATTTAATAATATAATTTTAACGAGAATGTTTTTGATATTGTTTTTTATAAAAAAACTTCCCATGCCAGTAATCCAAAAAATATTTTTAGTATTTAAAAATAATGTAGATAATATTCCAATTATATTCATTGAATGTGATGCAAACTCACAAATATCTGGTTTATTATATTTAATAATTTTACGAAAATATAATAAGTTTTTTATAAAATATAAAATATTAAGACTTCTATATTTTGAAAAAGAAAAACATTTAATACCAATACTAGTTAATTTATCTTTTTCAGAATGATTAATCTCACTAACTAAATTAACATCATAATTATTGTGTATTAAAAATTTTGAAAACTCTAGTCTATGACTTATAAAAAACGAGCCAGAGTTATAAAAAAAAAAAATTTTTTTATTTTTATTTATCCCCATAGTGTTGAAATTTTTTTTGATGTTTCGAGAATTGAAAAGTTATTTATAATATGTTTATTTGAATATTTTTGTAAATTCTCCCAATTGTATTTATTTTTTTTTAAAATATATGCCTTATATATATTTTGTGATATTTCTATTTTATCTAAATTAGTCAACCATCCATGTTTACCTACAATTAAATTTGTATCACCAACATTAGTTGCAACAACCGGAGTATAATTAAGCATTGACTCAGCGACTATATTTGGAAATGATTCATCTAAACTTGTTTGAACATAAATATCAATTTTCTTAAATAATAGAGAAACATCCTCTATATAGTCAATTAATTCAATGTTATCTGATAAATTATATTTATAGATAAGTTCAAGTATTTCTCTATTGTTTTTATTAAGAAATCTTCCTCCAAGCAACAACTTCCATTTGATATTAGGATAGTTTTTTGAAAATAATTCTAAAGATCGCAGTAATAGTTTATGATTTTTTTGTTTGTTCCATCTTGTAATATTGGCAATTGTAAAAAAATTTATGTCATATTCTTTCTCAAATTTGATTGGAGTAACGTCGTATCCATTATTTATAACAAGATTTTTAATATCTTGATTAACTCCATATTTTTTATGAGATTTTAGAGAAGTATCAGAATTGTATACGATGGTTTTCGGCACAATAAATGAAAGTAATTTAAAAAGGTAAATTGATAATCTTGAATTGAAACTTAAAAACTTTCCTCTTGGATCATTATGTCTAACAAGCCAGATTATTTTTTTAAAACCACACATTTTAGATGCAAGTCCTCCAATAACTGCACTGTGATACATCCAGCAATTAATAGTATTTGGTTTATACTCTGATATAATATTTATAAGAGAAAAAAATGAAAAAATAAAATTTAAATATGTAAAATGATATTTATGTAAAATATTTTTTTTATTTTTAAAATATTTATCTAATAATTTTGTACCCGGTCTCAAAATGATTATTTTATGATTATAATTTTTATTATTATTAATAATTCTTATCAGTGAATATTCAGCACCGCCAACATCAAGTGAATTTATTATATGTAATATTTTTTTCATTTTATTGATTTTTTTTATTATCTATAACATATCTAAATACAATCCAAAACAGACTTAATAAAAAAAATATACTCAACTGTAAATTTATATCTTAATGGATATTTGTATTTTTTTTAATTGTAAACCAAAATAATAAATTAATTATATTAATAATTTTTTTCTTTTATTAATTTTCTTTCTGCTAAACCATAACCTAAAATAACCCAAAAGGGCCAATTTAAGAAAAAAGGTGACATGTTGTGAAAAATTGCAGACATAAATCCACCTAATATTGCTAAAATAATATAAATATTTAATTTTTTTAAAATAATATAAAAGTATAATAGTACAATTAAAAAATCTATTCCATAAACAAGTAGAAAAATAATTATAAAATTATGTGGCCATGTATTATAAATATCACCAAAGGTTTTTAAATTACTCTCTCCAAGAGGTTTGTTTAAGAAAAGATCAATTCCCTCGTAGAAATATGTATATCTTTGAAAGTCGCCAGAGGTAAAATTAACTAATCCTAAACTTTTAAATAATTGAACTCCTTGTAAATAAAATACAATTAAACCAGGTACAATAATAATAAGTATAATATAAAATTTAGACCTTGATAATCCCAATAAAAGAGCAAGAAATAGCCCTCTAGAAGTTGAAACTAGGGAAATAACAACTGACATAATAGTTAAAAAGTACCTGTATGATATTACAATAAATGGTTTAAGTTTTTCACCAATTGACAATGGTACTAACATGGACATATATGCAGACATGTAAAACTCTGAACTAGAAATTCCTGGTTGAGCTAAAACACCCTTATAACCCGTTCTACCTATTTCTTTATAAAGTCTTGGATATTCTAAAATATTTTCTTTATATAAAAAATACCCTAATTGTGGAACAAAAACTTGTAATAATATAAATATTAGAGTTAGTAATACAAATATTCTAGATACTAAAATAATATTAAATTTTTTAGTAAGAGTTAAATTAAATGATATTTGAGATAATAAAAATGGAAATATGACAATTTCAAATAATGGATAAGCATGAAAATTCCTTATGTTAAATTGAAAAAATGCTGAGTGTGAATTTTGTATAATTACACAAAAGATAATAATAAATAAAAACAATATATTTAATTCTTTGCTTAATACACGAAAATTAAAAAGTCCAATTAAGAAAAATAAACCGAATTTAAGAAAATAAAAACTCTGATTTATTCCTAGTAGTGTTAAAAAAAAACTAAGGTTTATCATTTATGGATAAATATAATTTATCAAAAAGATAAAAAAATATTCCTAATAAATAAAATGGTAAATCTTTAAATTCAGGTAAATAAAAAAACTTGTGTAATTTATAACGATTGAAAAGTATTTTGCTTTTAACACGATATAATATTGAATCATATTTTTTTGATTGATAAATTAATTTATACATTTTATACATTGGTTCAGAATTTAAAATTTTATATTTGTATATATGTTTTGATAATCCATCATTTAAATAATTTTTGAAAGCTACATTGTGATTTATACACAAACAATCAGAAAAATTTGAAATATGAGTCCAAAGTAATAATGTAGGAAATCTTCTAAACTTTATATTTACATCTTGAATTGTCTTTTTAAGCAAACTAGTTTGAACAACTTCTTTAAGATCACCCTTGATTTTATAATCAAATCTTATTTTTAAAAAATTAGATATTAAATTATTTGGTAATTTTTTAAAATTTTTAGTTGCGGAAGTTGGGAATAATAAACAATTTAAATTTTTTTTCATTTTTGAGTTTATAAAATTAATACTTGAAATTATGCATTCGACTCCATTATTAATAAAATAATCATCTGAATCCATGATGATTAAGAATTCTCCTTTAGCTAAATTAATTGCATAATTAATAGCATATCCTCTTCCTAAGTTATTCTGGTAATAATACCTTAGGTTTAATAAATTACTGTATTTTATCACTAATTCTTTTGTGTTATCAGTTGAACCATCATCAATAATTAGTATTTCAATATTTTTATTATAATTTGGAGGAATGCTATCAAAAAGTTTTTTAAGATGATTAATTCTATTATATGTACAGATGCAAATTGTTAAAATACATTTTTTATGCATTTTATAGTTTAATAATTAATTTATCTTTTTTTAATGAATTCATTATATCAAATAAAAGATAATCTTTTTTTAAATATTTAAATAAATTAAATTTTTTAGATAGAAATATTTTATGAGAAACAGCAAGAACAATAACATCATATTTACCTTTTATAGTTTTTAAAAAATTATACTTTTGCTTTTGATCATCTTTTAGTTTTGCAATAGGATCATACATGTATATTGATTTATATTTTTTTTGCAGGTGATTAAATAAATCAAAAACCTTTGAATTTCTTACATCATCACAATCACTTTTAAATGAACATCCTAAAACTAATAAGTTTATTGATTTGTTGCCAAATTTTAAATTAATTTGTTTTTGAAGTTTTTTCGAGGCATAATTGGACATACTTTCATTAACTTTTCTTCCCTGTAAAATAATTTTTGGATTTATATTATGCAATTTAGATTTATGTGCGAGATAGTATGGATCTACACCAACACAATGACCACCAACTAAACCTGGTCTGTAATCAACATAATTCCATTTTGTTGATGCAGCTTTAAATACAGAATAAGAGTCAATTTTTAATTTATCAAAAATTATTGAAAGCTCATTTACCAAAGCAATATTTATATCTCTTTGAATATTTTCAATAACCTTAGCAGCTTCAGCCACTTTAATACTGGGAGCCGTATATAAGTCAGCCTTAATTATTTTGGAATAAATATTTTTGACTTTTCTAATAGCTAGATTATTCGATCCAGAAATTATTTTGTTTATTTTAGTAATATCTCTCGATTTTTGACCTACGTTTACTCTTTCTGGAGAATAACCTACATAAAAATCTCTATTTAACTTTAGTTTTGAAACTTTTTCCAATATAGGGACACAGACTTCTTCTGTAACACCTGGGTAGACAGTTGACTCATAAATTATTAAACTCTTTTTATTAACATATTGCGAAATTAAATTAGTTGCATTTATAATATGACTCAAATCTGGTTTGTTATTAGAGTAAATGGGAGTAGGAACTGTGACTATAAAAACATCAGAGTTAGCTAAACAATTTATATTATTAGAAAATTTGAAATTTTTAATTTTTTTAAATTTTTTAATTTCATTTATTTTTCTTTTACTTGAATCATAGCCTGAAACAGAAAAATGTTGAGCTAGAGAAACTGCGAGTGGATAACCGATATATCCTAAGCCTACAACACAAATTTTTTTCATTATTTTTTAGTTGCAATTGCAAATGTTCTAAAATTTGATATTTTTAATAAGTCAATATTATAAATATTTAATTTTTTAATGTCATTTATACATCTAACTACGCCATTATATTTATTTTTTACTACATCGTCAAAAATAATAATATCTCCTGTAATTTGCCTTGCATTAATATAATCAAATTCATATTTAACAGCGTTATATGTATGCAGTCCATCTAAAAAAGCAAAATGGACTCTATTTAGAAATAATTTGTTTAACACATTCTTGGAAGATCCCGTTAAAAAAACAATATTAGATAACTCATTCATCCATTCTTTTAGTATATCACTCCTTGTAGATTTTTCTTGTAAATCTTTTGGGCAATTCCAAACCATTTTCACATTATGAGGCAAAATATCAATTGTAAAGATTTTACCACTTGTTTTTGAGTCAAGCAAAGCCTTAGACATACATACTGATGAGAAGCCTCGAGCAGTGCCTGTTTCAAGAATATTAATGTTACTATTTTTTGATTTATTTCTAAATATATAATTTGATAAATAAGTATATAGGACTCTCCCATGCTGATAATTTAATTCATTTTTCTTAATAACAACTTGAGTATGAAATGCTAAGTTTTCAAAAAAAATTTTGTTAATTTTGAATTGAAATTTACGCTCTAATTTATCCACATCTATATATATTTTATTTTTTGATAAATTATGTATATTTTCATAGTCTTCTATTTTTTTATTATTTGTAAAACCAAAATGATATTTGTGTATTCCTAAAAAAGTCATTATTCTACTGAAGATTTTAAAAAAAATATTCATATTTAGTTTTCTATAAAACCATTCATAAATTTTTTCCATATATTCGTTTGAGCTCTATAAGAATTTTGTTTAGCTGTTATTAATCCTTGATTTAATTGTCTATCAACATTAGCATTATAAACATACTTTATCCTTTCAACATAATCATCTATATTGCCAATATCGATTAACCATCCATTTTGATTATTAACTATAAGATCAACTGCCTGACCAACTTTAGAGGAAATTATTGGACATTTAGATGCCATGGATTCTAAAATTGCTCTAGGGCCACCTTCATCTCTTGATGTAACTAAATATAAGTCAATTGATTTGTACAGCAAAAAAATATCTTCATATTTTTCTAAATAAATATGCATAAATTTAATACCAAGTTTACTTAGTTGATTTTTTACGTATCCTCTTGATGGACCAGATAATAAAACAAATAATTCAGGAATTTCATTTTTTAATGCAGATATAATTTTTATTAAAATATCAGGGCCTTTGTCAAGTTTAGGATTATTACCATTACCCCATCCATTTCCATCTTTTTGAAAAGATCCAATTACAAATGCATTTTGTGGAATATTATAATTACTTCTAATTTTTTGTTTGCTTTGATATTTAAACATATCAAGAATATCTAAATCTATACTAATTGGTATTTTAAAAACTTTACTTTTATCTATTCCTGTTTCAAGTATTAAATTTTGAATTTTTGAATTTGTAACTTGAATTCTTGAATAATATTCGTGATTTAATTTTAGAGTTTCAATACATTTTTTAAAAGCCTCATGTTGGTCAGGAAAACCATGGTAATAAGGAAAAGCAATTCTATGCATTTTCTTTTTATCAATTTTAAATAATGCATCATATTTAGATAAATAAAAGATAGCCTGTTTTTTTGATTGATAGAATTCAGATTCTTTTAATATGTTTATCCCTAATTCATAAAATATTTTTTTATATTCTTCTGAAATCGAAGTAATGACCCATTGATGGTTATCAGGTTTAATATACAGTGATGAATATTGATGAAAATTAATGTTATTTCCAGTAAATTTTCGATAGTAAATATAAAAATTTTGGTAATAAAGTTTTTTTAAATAATTCTTATATTTTATCATAAATTAAATTTAATTATTTTTTTTATTTTAATTAAGATTACTTTATAGATTAAATACAAATGTTTTGATATTTTAATTTTAGGCACTTTTTCATATTCATAATATTCAATTATTTTTTGGAAATTAGTTGAATTTGAATATTTTATTTTATTTGAAAAATAATTTTTATGCAAATTTACAGACTTTTCATTAAAATTTATTTGTGTGATTTGACTATATTCTAAATTACAAAAATTAAATAATTTAACAATTTCAATTTTAGATTTTTTTACTAAATTTTCATATTTAAATATATATAAATTTACCCTTTTATTTAATCTATTTAAATTTTCAAACTTAGTAATAATTTCTTCTTCTCTCTCTATTATTTTTCCACCCCACAATAAGTATTGGCTCATTAGAACATCTCTTGGATCTCTGATGATAGATAAAAAATTTACTTGATTACCTGATTTGGCATAATCAATTATTAGTTCAATTATTTTAAAATCACTAAGATATTGAGGACTTTTATCAAAAATTATTGGTCCAAATTTATCTAAAATTATATTCCATATTTTAAAAATATCTGATTTATCTCTAATATTTTCTTTATAAATTTTCTTTATATCAAAGGAGGTTTGTTTTAAAAATTTCTGTCTTAAATATTTATATGAAATTTTTTTATTTAAAAATAAATAAGAAAGAGACCAAAATTGACATTCAACAACTTTTGTAAATTGATTTTGATGACAAAGTTTTACAAATTTATTATTACTAAAGATATTTTGTACTAATGTTGAACCACTTCTTTTTGGACTAAGAAGAATGATTGTTTTTCTTCGATTGTTCTTTAAGTTCATATTTTATTAATTTTTTTATAATTTGTTCTAGATTAATTTTACTTTCCCATTTTAGTAATTTTTTTGCTTTATCAGGTGAACCAACACTTCTAAAAACATCTAGATTTCTTTTATACTTTTCTGAAACTCCTACATAATTTTTCCAATTTAAACCAAGTTCATCAAAAGCAATTTTTATAAAAGATTTGATAGAATTAACTTTTCCAGTTGATATGATGATATCAGTTGGATTTCTAGTTTTTAAAATTTTATGTATTGCATCCACATACTCAGGGGCCCAACCCCAATCTCTATAAATATTTAAATTTCCCAATAATAAACTATTACTTTTTTTTAAGGAAATATTGACAGCACCTTTTATTATTTTTTTTGTAACATAAAATTCATCTCTTAAAACTGACTCATGGTTAAAGAGTATTCCATTAGATGCAAATAAATTAAATTGTTTTCTATAATTTTTAACCAAATAATAAGAACTTGTTTTTGAAATTGCATACGGACTTAAAGGATTAAATTTTGTATTCTCATTTGCAATTCCTCTTTCTATGTTTCCATAACATTCACCAGAGCATGCATTAAAGTATTTTACCTCGGTTTTATTTTTTAAATTACGTAAAGTTTCTAAAATAAATAAATTTAAATTATAAATACTTTTATGAGTTTGAAGTGGATAAATAAATGACTTACTAACAGAACTTTGGGCTGACAAATTATAAATTTGTGTTGGATTTATAGAGGTAATAGTTTTATGTATAGATTTATAGGTAATTTCTTTTAGTTCAATTATAGAAATCATAGAAAATATATTTAATTTATAAACATTTTTCAAATTTTTTTTATTTTTGTTTCTTGTAATACCAAACACTTTAAAATTTTTTTTAATCAAAGATTTTGCTAATAGTGATCCATCTTGACCAGTAATTCCAAAAATTATAATTTTTTTTTTCATAATTTTTCTTGAATATTTCTAATAATTTCTGCGGAAATAAATTCCCATCTTTTAATAAAAGTATTTGACTCCCAACATTTTTCGTCTACTTTTTTAACAATATTTTGTTTTACAATTTTGTGAATTTCTTCAACTAATTGTGTAATATTATCAGTATTAGAAGTATAAAAACTACAATTATGATTATTTAAACCTAACGACCTTGTTTCAACACAATCGAATGTAATTATATTAGATCTTGAACCAATACATCTCCATAAATCCCAATGAATTAGCCAATTACCATTTTCTAAATCGTTTTTAGTTATTCCCCAATTTTTAGATAAATTTTCTTTAGAACCCATTTCATGAAAAGGTAGGTTTAAATTATATCTACCATTATTATAATCATTTATATCACCAAATTCTTTTACTAATTTAAAATTTGGATATTTTATTAGTGAACTCAATAGTTGTTTTTCAACTCTTGATTTATACCTTCCATTAAAATTAACTACAGTTAGTCCTTTTTTTAATAAACCAAGAAGTATATCCCTTCTATGATACAAATTAGTATTTCTCCTGGACCTATCGAGAGTTCCGATAAAGCATATATCAAACTTTGATTTATCATTAGATATTAAAGGTCTATCTTCTTGAAAACCTAATGGTGTATATAGAACCTTATTTTTATATATGTTTAGTTTTGGATGAAAACGTTCTGATTGTTCAAAGATTATGTTAAAGTTTTTTAGTTTCTCAGGACTATTTATCCATTCTAATTGATTAAAAGACCAAAGATATAATTTTTTATTTTTATTTTTTAAAGAAAATTCATAACCTTTTTTATTTATTCCAATAAATAAAATAGCATCAAAATTTTTAAGTTTATTATAGTTTATAAAATTAAATTTTAAGAATTTTGATAAGAAGTTGTCTAAATAAATTATTTTAGCATTCATATTTTTAGTAATAAAAAACTTATTTATAATTTTACTCAGATACTCGTGATCATGTTGACTACCAAAAGCAGATGAATATTCAATTGATTTATGAATTTTAGGAACAATAGCTAAGTTTATCATCTAAAATTTTTATAAAAATGTCTTATTTTCGAGCAAATATATTCTACATCGTAGTTAGTTAGAAAAGGACTCGATGGAAGCCATAGGCCTGTTCTTCCTATTGCATTCGATACTGGAAAATTTCCTTTTACTCTAAATATTTTTTGTTTATTTAGTGGTGGATACATAAATCTAGTAAAAATATTATTGTTATGTAAAAATTTTATTAAATTTGTTCGATCTACAACCTTGCAATCTACAAACCAAGGAGTAGTAAAATTAAAATTATGTTTAAAAAATTCAATTTCATAAACATCTGATAAATAATTAACATAAGCTTGATAAATTTTTTTTTTCTTTTTTATTCTATCTTTTAATTTTTTAAATTGCTCGATCCCAACTACAGCCTGAATATCTGTAAATTTAAAATTATATCCTACGTAATCATGAATATCATTGCCACCTTTAGATCTGCCAAAATCTTTTAAATGTTTTATTTTTGAGTATAATTTCTTTTTAGTGGTAATAATTGCTCCACCTTGACCAGTTGAAATAATTTTAGGTGCAGAAAATGAAAATGATCCAAAAATACCCTCCGTTCCGATATGCTTACCATTTGGATAAAAAGATCCAAGAGATTGAGCAGCATCCTCAATCAAGTGTATATTATTTGATTTGCAAAATTTTTTTATTTCACTTATTTTTACTTTTGGATATCTTCCATTAGGTGTCACTAGCACTATTGCTTTTGTTTTTTTATTTATTTTTTTTTTTACAAGATCAAAGTCAATACATAGAGTTTCCTCTTCAACATCTACAAAAACTGGTTTTGCACCAATCATTTTGAATGAATTAGGTGTTGCAACCATTGTATAATTTGGAATAATTACCTCATCGCCTAATCCAATATTTAATGCAAGTGCAGAAAGTGTAAGGCTGATTGTTCCGTTATTTACAGCAACAACATATTTAGAATTTGTAAATTCTGAAATTTTACCTTCAAATTCATTTGTTTTTTTAAATTCAGTAACCCAACCTCCATCCTTTATATACTTGCTTAAAGCCTTTTGTTCATTCAAGTCAAAAGATGGTTCGATTTGATTATATTGTTTATAATTGGTTTGTTTCATTTCTTAATACATTCCACATTTAAGCTTATTAAAATTCCTGATTTTTTATTCATATGAGGTATAAAAGCTTGGCTATAATCATCAACGTTAGAATGTTCAGTTTTCTGTGAGTCATATTTATGAATATTGTTAAAACCATTACTTAATAGTATTTTTTTAAGTGATTTGAAATCATACGCTGTTTTGTGAAAAA
>CESW01123142.1_pt1 | contig 12092 bp, 23 predicted proteins | sample 531171 | NCBI WGS metagenome assembly CESW01 (sample SAMEA2621859, study PRJEB7988) | marine metagenome | biome: marine biome (ENVO:00000447); feature: surface water layer (ENVO:00002042); material: "saline water (ENVO:00002010), including plankton (ENVO:xxxxxxxx)" | depth 5 m
ATTAGATATCAAAATGCTAAATCAAGACAAGGTTCTCATAAAACAAAATCAAGATCCGAAGTAAGTGGTCGCAGTAAAAAACCATTTTCACAAAAAGGCACTGGTAACGCAAGGCAAGGAAGTAATAAACCTCCTAACTTTAGGGGTGGTGCCGTTTCAATGGGTCCAGTTAACAGAGACCACTCATTTAATTTAAATAAAAAAGAAAAAAAATTAGCTTTAAAATCTGCTCTCTCTATCAAAGTTAATGAAGATAAAGTTTTTATTATTGATAGCTTTGAAACTAAAAGTTTTAAGACTAAAGAACTTTATTCTGATTTAAAAAAATTTGATTATAAATCTGCCTTATTTATCTACTCTGATAAAGGATTAGATAAAAATTTTAAATTAGCATCTTCAAATATTCCAAAAGTATCTACATTAAATCAAAAAGGTATAAATGTTAAAGATCTTATTACTTTTGACAAAATATTTATTGAGGAAAAGTCTATAACCGAAATAACAAAGAGGCTTTTATGAAAAATATAAAATCTCAAATTTCAATGGACCAAGCTTATGATATTATTAAGAGACCTATTACTACTGAAAAATCAACAAACCTTCAGCAATTTAATCAATATACATTCGTCGTATCAAAAAATTCTAATTCTTTTGAAATAAAAAATGCAATTCAAATGATTTTCAAAGTCAAAGTTAGTAAGGTAAACACATCAATACTCAGAGGCAAAGGTAAAACTTTTAAAGGTCAATATGGTTTCAGAAAAGATGTTAAAAGAGCTATCATAACATTAGAAGAAGGTAATACTATCGATTCTTCGTTGGAGATTAAATAATGCTTATTAAATTTAAACCTACTACTCCAGGATTACGAGGAACAGTTTTAGTTTCTAAAAAAGAACTTTCTAGGGAAAAACCTTTCAAATCCTTAACTAAAAAATTTAATTCTACAGGAGGAAGAAATAACCAGGGCAGAATTACTTCTAGAAGAATGGGTGGTGGTGTTAAAAGAAAATATAGAGAAATTGATTTTAAAAGGTCAAAATTAGATATAACCGCAGAAGTAATTAGGAATGAATACGATCCTAACAGAACAGCTTTTATTTCGCTTGTTAAATATGAAGACGGAGAACATAAATATATTATTTCTCCCAAAAATATTAAAGTTGGAGAAAAAATCGTATCAGGTGAAAATGTTGCTATTAAAAATGGAAATTGTTTGCCAATAAATAATATACCAGTTGGTACAAATATTCATAATATTGAGTTAAAACCTGGAGCAGGAGCACAATTAATTAGGTCAGCAGGATCATCTGCACAGATAGTTTCAAAAGAACAACCCTTTGTTCAGATTAAACTTATTTCTGGTGAGATTAGACATATTAATAAAAACTGCAGAGCTACAATTGGAGAAGTTTCTAACGCTGATCAAAAAAATATTAAATTAGGTAAAGCAGGAAGAAAAAGATATCTTGGCTTTAGACCTAAGGTTAGAGGGGTTGTAATGAACCCCGTCGACCATCCGCATGGAGGAGGTGAGGGTAGAACTTCTGGAGGTAGGGATCCAGTCACTCCATGGGGAGTGTCTACAAAAGGAAAAAAAACAAGGAATAATAAGAAAACAAATATATTTATAATTAAAAGGAAGAAAAAATAATGACAAGATCTGTTTGGAAAGGTCCGTTTGTTGATTTGAATTTACTCAAAAAAGCTGAAAAATTATCAAAATCTGGAAGAAAAGAAGTTTTAAAAACTTGGTCAAGAAGATCGACTATCCTCCCAGAGTTCGTTGGCTTAACTTTTGGTGTTTATAATGGTCAAAAATTTGTCCCAGTAACTGTAAATGAACAAATGGTTGGTCACAAGTTAGGTGAATTCTCTCCTACTAGATCATTCAAAGGACATACAGCTGCTGATAAGAAGGCGGATCAAAAATGAATCAGAACTTAATATCAACAGCAAAAGATAATATGGTAAGAATAAGCCCTACAAAGCTATCATTGCTAGTTAATACTATTGTTAATATGAAAGTAAGCTCAGCAGTAAATCAGTTAAAATTTTCTTCAAAAAGAGTATCTAAGACAATTTTAAAAGTTTTGAATGCAGCAGTTGCAAATGCAGAAAATAATAAACAATTAGATGTAGATAAACTTTTTATTAAAGAAGCTTTTGTAGGAAAAAGTTTAAGAATGAAGAGATGGAGACCTAGAGCTAAAGGAAGAGCTGCTTCTATAATTAAGCCTTTTAGCAAACTTACGATTATTGTTGAAGAAAGATTAGAAAATAAAAAGGATAAATCATAATGGGACAGAAAGTTAATCCATACGGCATAAGACTCGGAATAAATAAAACTTGGTCATCTAGATGGTTTTCAAAAAATGAATATACAAAACTATTACACCAAGATTTAAAAATTAAACAATATGTTGAAAAGAAACTAAAAAATGCGAGTATATCGAAAATAAATATTGAAAGAGCTGCAAAAAAATTAAGACTTTCGATTTATAGCTCAAGACCAGGCATAATTATTGGAAAGAAAGGTGCTGATATTGAAACATTAAAAAACGATCTATCTAAGATGTCAAACCTTGAAGTTTTTTTAGATATAAAAGAGGTTAGAAAACCAGAAGTTGAGGCTAAATTAGTTGCTGAAAATATTGCATCTCAACTTGAAAAAAGAATTTCTTTTAGAAGAGCAATGAAAAAAGCTGTTCAATCTGCAATGAGACTGGGTGCAAAAGGTGTTAAAGTAGTTTGTAGTGGAAGATTGGGTGGTGCTGAAATTGCAAGGACTGAAAAGTATCATGAAGGAAGTGTTCCTTTACACACTTTAAGAGGAGACATTGATTACTCTACTGCAGAAGCAGAAACAACTTATGGGATTTGTGGAATTAAAGTTTGGATAAATAAGGGAGAAATTTTAACAAAGGATCCATATGCAAGTGAAAAAAAACAAATTGATCAAGGGAGTGTCAGATAATGAACATGCTATCTCCAAAAAAAACAAAATATAGAAAACAATTCAAAGGCAGGATACATGGTACTGCAAAAGGAAATTACGCACTTAATTACGGTAGTTTTGGATTAAAAGCTATGGAGCCTGAAAGAGTTACTTCAAGACAAATCGAGGCAGCAAGAAAAGCCATAACAAGATATCTAAAGCGAGCTGGCAGAATGTGGATTAGAATTTTTCCTGATGTACCTGTATCTAAAAAACCTGCTGAAGTAAGAATGGGTAAAGGTAAAGGCTCAATAGAATATTGGGCATGTAGAGTTAAGCCTGGAAGAATTATGTTTGAGGTCGATGGTGTAGATATTGATGATGCTAGACGAGCGATGACACTCGCTGCAGCTAAGTTGCCTATTAAATGTAAATTTGTTGAAAGAAATATATAATGAGTAAAAAAACAAATATAAAAGATAAAAAAATTCAAGATGAAATTTTAAATTTAAAGAAAAATCTCTTAAATTTCAGATTTCAAAAAATTTCAGGACAATTAGAAAAAACATCTGAAATTAAAAATACAAGAAAGAAAATAGCTAGATTAAAAACAAAAATGTCAATTGGTGGTGAAAAAAATGCCTAAAAGAATATTATCTGGTGTAGTAGTCTCATCAAATAGTAACAAAACTATAATAGTTAACGTGACTAGAAGAGTAAAACATAAGCTTTATAAAAAAATTATTAGGCAATCAAAAAAATATCATGCTCATGATGAAAATAATAAATTCAATATCGGTGACACAGTCTCAATTGTAGAATCTAAGCCCATTTCTAAATTAAAAAAATGGAAAGTATTATATAGTAATGGAGAGACATCATGATACAGATGCAATCAAATCTTTTTGTAGCTGATAATTCGGGTGCAAGAAAAATTCAATGTATAAAAGTTTTAGGTGGCTCAAAAAGAAGATCAGCCTCAATTGGTGACATAATTGTTGTTTCAATCAAAGATGCTCTGCCAAGAGCAAAGGTTAAAAAGGGAGATGTATTTAAGGCAGTTGTAGTTAGAACATCTAAAGATTTTAAAAGATCTGATGGCACTGCAATTAGATTTGATAAAAATGCTGCAGTATTATTAGACAAACAAGAAGAGCCTATTGCAACAAGAATATTCGGACCTGTAACTAGAGAGCTTAGAAGTAAGAAATTTATGAAAATAATAAGTCTTGCCCCGGAGGTAATTTAATGGTCAGTAAATTTAAACTAAAAAAAGGAGATGAGGTAATTGTATTAACTGGTAAGGATAAAGGTAAAACAGGTAAGATAATTAAAGTGTTGCCAAAGAAAATGAAGGCAATAGTTTCTGAAATCAACAAAGTTAAAAAAAATAATAAACCTGACAATAATCAGCCAGGCGGTATTATAGAAAAAGAAATGCCAATTCATATCTCTAATCTATCATTTTATGATCCAGAGTTAAAAAAAGGCACTAAAATTGGTTTTAAATTTAATGATAATAAAAAAATAAGAATAAATAAATTGTCAGGTAAGGAAATTTAGATGAGCAGACTTTTGGAACATTATAATAATCAAATCAAAAAAGATCTAAAGTTAAAGCTTAATCTAAAGAATATTTTTGAAGTCCCAAAGATTCAAAAAATAATATTAAATATGGGTGTTGGTGAAGGAAAAGAAGACTCAAAGTTAATTGAAAAAGCTCAAGAAGATCTAAGTCTTATTTCGGGTCAAAAAGCAGTTAAAACAAAATCAAAAAAAGCAATCTCAGGATTTAAAATTAGAGCTGACATGCCATTAGGAGCTAAAGTAACCTTAAGAAATAAAATAATGTATGAGTTTCTTGATAGATTAATTAATATTGCAATACCAAGAATTAGGGACTTTAGAGGACTTAATATAAAAAGTTTCGATGGTAATGGTAATTTTTCAATGGGTATAAAAGAGCATGTTATATTTCCAGAAATAAATTTTGATAAAGTAGAAAAAATTAGAGGTATGGATATTGTTATTTGTACTTCAGCAAAAAATAACAATGAGGCTATTGAACTTTTAAAAAGTTTCAATATGCCTTTTAGAGATAATCAGGTTAATTAGGAGGAAAATGGCCAAGTTGAGTTCAATTCAGAAAAATTTATTCAGACAAAAATTAATTAAGAAATATAAATCTAAAAGAGATTTGCTTAAGTCAAAGATAAAAAATAAAAATCTCTCCCTTGAAGAAAGAATTTCTTATCAAAATAAATTAAATGATCTTCCAAGAAACGGATCTGCAATAAGGCATAGAAATAGATGCGAAATTACAGGTAGACCAAGAGGTAATTATAGAAAATTTGGGCTATCTAGAATTAAACTAAGAGAACTTTCGATGACTGGTGATTTACCAGGAGTTGTGAAGTCAAGCTGGTAGGAGAATTTTATGGCTTTTAATGACTCACTTTCAGATATGCTTGCAAGAATAAAAAATGCCCATCAAGCAAAAAAAGTATCAACTTTATGTTTTAAATCTAAATTAAACTTAAATGTTTTAAATGTTCTAAAAGATGAGGGCTATATTAGAGACTTTAAGGACATCGAGGAAAGAAAAGGTGTTGGCTCTATTAAGATTGACTTAAAATATTATAACGGAATTCCAGTAATTAAAAAAATAAAGAGAATTTCTAAACCTGGAATTAGAAAATATTCTAAAATTAGTGAACTTAATAAGCCATATGGTGGTTTAGGAATTTCTATTCTTTCAACTCCTAAAGGTGTAATGTCAGACAGCCAAGCCAAAAAAAATAATGTTGGTGGTGAAGTTTTGTGTGAGGTTTTTTAATGTCTAGATTAGCCAAAAATGCAATTAAAATTACAAATGAAGTTGAATGTAGTTTTAAGGAAGGTGTTTTTTCAGCCAAGGGTAAACTTGGTAAGATGGATGTTAAAATAAATTCAAACTTTGATGTTAATATTACGGATGATGAGGTTAAAGTTGTTCCTATAAAAAATCAAAATAATGATCCAATTTGGGGAACAACTAGAGCAATAGTTTCTAATACCATTAATGGGGTAACAATAGGGTTTAGTAAAACATTAGAATTAAACGGTACAGGTTACAGAGCAGCTGTCTCAGGCTCAAAGCTTAAGTTAGAGCTAGGTTTTAGTCATGATATTAACTTTGATATACCTAATGATGTAAAAATTGAATGCCCTAAACAAAATATAATTAAACTAACTAGTATTAATAAAGAAAAACTGGGAGCAGCAGCAGCGAAAATTAGATCATTCAGAAAGCCAGAGCCTTTTAAAGGTAAAGGTATAAAATATGTTGATGAATATATTTTTAGAAAAGAAGGAAAAAAGAAATAAAAATGAAAGATAGACAACAAAGAGTAAGATATAAATCTAAAAAAGTATCTGATAGAAAAAGATTAACAGTATTTAGATCCAACAATCATATTTATGCTCAGCTTATAGATGATAAAAATGGAAATACTTTAGCAAGTTGCTCGTCATTAGAAAAATCAATTAAAGAAAAAAATTTATCAAGAAAAGAAATTGCCCAAATTGTTGGTGAAAATATTGCTAAAAAAATTATTTCTAAAGGTATTGATAAAGTTGCATTCGATAGAGGTAAATATAAATATCATGGTTTAATTAAAATTCTTGCTGAAGCTGCAAGAATAGAGGGTCTTAATTTTTAGAGGTTGATATGTTTGAAAATGATAAAAATGAATTAAGTGAGCATTTAGTTACTATTAACAGAGTAGCTAAAGTTGTAAAAGGAGGAAGAAGATTTGGTTTTGCTGCAATAATGATTGTTGGTGATAACAAAGGTAGAGTTGGAATCGGAACAGGTAAAGCTAAAGAAGTTCCAGAAGCAGTAAGAAAAGCCACTGAAAATGCTAAAACAAAAATGATCAGAGTGCATCTAAAAGAAAATAGAACTATTCACCATGATACAGTTGGAAGATTTGGAGCAGGAAAAGTTATTTTAAGGTCTGCCGCTCCAGGAACTGGAATAATTGCCGGTGGTCCAATGAGAGCATTATTTGAATCACTTGGTATTAAGGATGTAGTAGCTAAATCAACAGGTACATCAAACCCTCATAATATGTTAAAGGCGACTTTAAATGCTTTTATGATGTCTGAATCTCCTAAATCAGTAGCTTCTAAAAGATCGAAAAAGATTAATGAAATTAATTATAGCAAAAGTAAGTAAACATGAAAATTAATGAATTAAAATCGACTTTAACTTCTAATAAACGCAATAAAAGAAGGGGCAGAGGTTCAGGGTCTGGTCTTGGAAAAACATCTGGTAGAGGTGTAAAAGGTCAAAAGTCAAGATCAGGTGTTTCAATAAATGGTTTTGAGGGTGGGCAAATGCCACTTTACAGGCGTTTACCAAAAAGAGGTTTTAAAAACCCTTTCAAAAAAAATATTCAAAATGTAAGTTTTAGCATGATTAATAACTTCGTTAAAAAGTATAAGCTTGATCCCAATTCTATTTCTGAAGAAGAGTTATTTAACAAAAAAATTTTTAAAAAAGCTAAAGGAAGTTTAAAACTTCTTAACGTTGGTCAATTAGAAACTCCAACTAATTTGGAAATTTCATTTGCATCAAAAAAGGCAATTGATGCTATTGAAAAATTAGGTGGTAAAATAAAACTCACAAAAAAATAAATGGCTACAACTGCAGAAAGATTAGCAAATAATTTAAATTTCGGAGCCTTAGGTAGAGCTACCGAATTAAGACAAAGACTTTTATTCACGTTAGGTGCTCTAATTGTTTTTCGTTTAGGTACATTTTTACCCATACCAGGAATAAATCCTTTAGCACTTCAACAATTTTTTGAACAACAATCATCTGGTATATTAGGTATTTTTGATACATTTTCTGGTGGAGCATTAGGAAGAATGGGTATTTTTGCACTAGGCGTTATGCCATACATATCATCCTCTATCATTATGACATTAATGCAATCTGCTATACCTTACCTTAAATCTCTTAAAGAACAAGGTTCAAAAGGTAGGAGGCAATTACTTCAGTTCACCAGGTACGTTACAGTTCTAATTGCAGCAGTACAAGGATATGGTGTTTCAATTGGTTTAGAATCTATGCAGACAACATACGGTAATATTGTTTTTGAACCTGGATTATTCTTTAGATTAACTACAGTCATAACTCTTGTGGGCGGAACTATTTTTTTGATGTGGTTAGGTGAGCAGATTTCATCAAGGGGCGTTGGTAATGGAATTTCTTTAATTATAACAGCAGGAATAATTGCTAATTTACCAAGCGCATTTGTAAGCACTCTTCAATTAGGTAGAACTGGTGAACTAAGCATTGCATTTATATTAGGAATATTAATTCTTATATTAATATTAATAATTTTCATAGTCTTCGTAGAAAAAGCACAAAGACGCTTACCAGTTCAATACCCAAAGAGACAAGTCGGAAATAAAATTTATGGTGGTCAAAGTTCACATTTACCATTAAAAATTAATACAGCTGGTGTTATCCCCGTTATTTTCGCATCTTCTATTCTTCTTTTACCCAATACGATGTCAGGATTTGGAGCGGGATCTTCAAGCGATATTTTTATTCTAATATCTAGCTATTTAGGCAGAGGTCAACCTCTCTATTTGGGTTTATATGCAGCTATGATAATTTTTTTTGGTTTTTTCTATACATCAATTGTTTTTAATCCTGATGAGCAAGCTGAAAACTTAAGAAAATATGGTGGATTTATTCCAGGCATAAGACCAGGTGAAAATACTGCCAAATATATTGAGTTTGTATTGGTTAGACTAACAACCATTGGAACAATTTACTTAACATTTGTTGCGTTACTGCCTGAATTTTTATTATCTAGAACCTCAATACCATTTTATCTTGGAGGAACAGCATTATTGATTGTTGTTGTTGTTATGATTGATTTTATTACACAAGTACAATCACACTTATTCCAACATCAATATGAGGGACTCCTTAAAAAAACTAAATTAAAAGGCAGAAGATAAGTTGAGTAATATAATTTTTTTTGGCCCTCCCGGAGCAGGGAAAGGGACTCAAGCAAAAATAATATCAAATCATTTAAATATTCCACATCTTTCAACTGGAGATATTCTTAGAAAAAAACTATTAGATAAAGACACTTTGGCAAATGAATTAAATAAAATTATGTCATCAGGTAATTTAGTTTCAGATGATATTTTAAACTCTATTGTTTCTTCACAATTAAAAAATGAAGTTAAGAACGGTTTTATTTTAGATGGTTATCCTAGAACTTTAAAACAGTCAGAATTTCTTAATAATTTTTTAAATGAAACTTCAAACTCAATTAATTATATTTTTAATATTCAAATTAATTTTGAAATTTTGAGAGCCAGAATAATTAAAAGATCTTCAGAAGAAAGCAGAGAAGACGATAAAATTGATGTAATTGAAACTCGTTATAAAGAGTACCTTGATTCTACTCAAAAAGTATCAAATTTTTATAAAGATAATTATTCAAATATTTTTCATGAAATGGATGGATCTTTACAAATTCATGAAATAACTAAAAAAATTATAGAAATATTAAAAATATCATGAAAAACAGCCAATTTTTAACATATCTTTTCTTGACTAATCGTATAAATATCATGTATTCACCCTCATTCATTTTTTAGGAACTCAGTATGGCTAGAATTTCAGGGGTTAATATTCCAACTAACAAGAAAGTTAATATAGCATTAACTTACATATTTGGGATTGGTAATAAGGTAGCTGAAGATATATGTAGGAATGCTTCTATAGAATTATACAAAAGAGTTAATGAATTAAATGAAGAAGAAATTAATAAAATTAGAGATATAATTGAAAAAGAATATACCGTTGAAGGAGACTTAAGAAGAAAAATATCTTTAGATATTAAAAGATTAAATGACTTAGGTTGCTATAGAGGGTTAAGACATCGTAAAAAATTACCTGTTAGGGGTCAAAGAACACACACCAATGCAAGAACTCGAAAAGGGAAAGCAGTTGCAATAGCTGGAAAGAAAAAAGTTACTAAAGGATAAAATGGCCGATAAAAAAAAATCTAAAGTTAAAAAGAAATTTTCTTCTGGAATTGCCCATATTGTTTCCTCATTCAATAATACAATCATTACAATAACAGATGAAAAAGGTAATGCGATAGCTTGGTCATCTTCAGGTCATAAAGGATTTAAAGGATCAAGAAAATCAACCCCATATGCAGCACAAATTGCGGCAGAAGATGTTGGCAATAAAGCAAAAGAGTACGGATTAAAGAATCTTAAGGTTGAAGTGTCAGGACCGGGTTCTGGAAGAGAATCTGCTCTTAGATCGTTACAATCTATCGGCTATGAAATAACATCAATAAAAGATGTTACACCAATACCTCATAATGGGTGTAGACCAAGAAAAAGAAGAAGAGTTTAAAAAAGGAGAGCTTAAGTGTTACAGAAAAATTGGAGTGAACTAATTAAACCAACTAAAATGGATGTGAATGTTGAAGAGACTAATGGTAAAATTGGGAAGTTAACAGCTGAACCTCTTGAGCGTGGTTTTGGTTTGACATTAGGAAATTCTATTAGAAGAATCCTACTTTCTTCTTTGCAAGGAGCTGCAATAACGTCGGTTAAGATTAAAGGGGTAGTTCATGAGTTCTCTACAATACCTGGTGTAAAAGAAGATTTGACTGATATTCTCTTAAATTTGAAATCTATAGCAGTCAAAGTCCATTCTCCAGGCTTGAAAAAAATGTATATTAAATCATCTGGATCAGGTGAACTTAGAGCTGGTAACTTTGAAACTGACTCAGAAACTGAAATTATGAATCCTGATCAAATAATAATGACTCTAGATTCTAATGCAGATATTGAAATAGAAGCAAATGTTGAAACAGGTAAGGGCTATGTTTCCGCTGAAGTTGCTGAAGATGAAAATAAAGTTATTGGTGAAATAAAACTTGATGCAATGTTTAGCCCAGTAGTAAAAGCTTCATACAAAGTCGAAAATAGTAGAGTTGGTCAGGTAACAGATTTTGATAAATTAATTTTTGAAGTAGAGACTAATGGATCTATATCACCAGATGATGCTATTGCTTTGGCTGCAAGAATTTTACAAGATCAGTTGCAACCTTTTATTAATTTTGATGAACCAGAAGTACTGCCTGATCAATCTCAAGTTGAATCGTTATCTTTTAATTCAAATTTACTGAAAAAGGTTGAGGAACTGGAGTTATCTGTTAGATCAGCAAATTGCTTAAAAAATGACAACATCATATACATTGGTGACTTAGTTCAAAAATCTGAGTCAGAGATGTTAAGAACACCAAACTTTGGTAGGAAATCCCTAAATGAAATAAAAGAGGTTCTTCAACAGATGGAACTTAATTTAGGAATGTCAGTTCCTGATTGGCCACCAGAAAATATTGATGAACTTGCAAAAAAATATGAAGATCCTTTCAATAAGTAAGAAATATGAAGCATAACATTAAGAATAAAAAATTAAATAGAACTAGTTCTCACAGGAAAGCTATGTTTATGAATATGTCAAATGCTCTTATTAAACATGAACAAATAACAACCACTTTGTCAAAAGCTAAGGAATTAAGAAGATTTGTGGAGAAAATCGTAACATTAGGTAAAAAAGGTGACTTGCTATCGAGAAGAAAAACCATTTCTATTTTGCAAGATCAAAAAATGTCTAAAAAAGTTTTTGATATACTTGCTGATAGATATAAAAGTAGAAATGGAGGATACACTCGAATTATTAAACTTGGTAATAGATTTGGTGATAATGCAGCTACTGCAGTTATTGAATTCATTGATAGAGATGAAAATGCAAAAGGACTTGATAGCGGGCCAGTAATCGAAAAAAAATCTACAGAAGAAGAAGTAGAGCAACAACCTCAAATTTAGAAACCATTGTTTAATATAATTCTCGTAGCTACAGGTGGGGCAACAGGAGCTGTTATAAGATTTATTTTAACTAATCTAAGCAAATCTTTGTTTGCAACTAGTATTTATGGAACACTTTTGGTAAATATTTTAGGATCTTTTTTAATTGGATATCTTATTACCTCTAACATTCTAAAGAATTTTTCTGAAGACTTTATTAAATTTTTTTTAATTATTGGATTACTTG
>CESW01015536.1_pt1 | contig 12075 bp, 8 predicted proteins | sample 531171 | NCBI WGS metagenome assembly CESW01 (sample SAMEA2621859, study PRJEB7988) | marine metagenome | biome: marine biome (ENVO:00000447); feature: surface water layer (ENVO:00002042); material: "saline water (ENVO:00002010), including plankton (ENVO:xxxxxxxx)" | depth 5 m
TTGTTTTAGTTCCCTGATCTATTCTTATGCTTACGTTGTATATACCTCCGTTGGAAGACTCGAAGCAGTGTTTGATCTCAAAATCTGCTTCATCGCCAATTATTCCGCCAATCTTGGCCTCTCTGATTTCTGCAAAATCTGCGCCTGGCCGGTTAATCTCTTGGCTGACACTTTGCTGGCTAAGGTTATACCACCCAGTGTTTATGACAAGTAAGGCCGCAACCCAAAGAATGAAATTTTTCTTCATCAAACTACCCCTAATGAAAGCTTTTCTAGCACCTTATTCATCCATTGTAACTTGATTAGTTTTCGATTTTTGTTAGTTACTCCGGACCAATGCCCGACCTGTTTTGTTGTAAATCCGACCAACTCAACTTCGTCCGCTCCTAATGCCAAAGCAACGCAAACTGCTCGATCTCCGTCTGTAAAGCCTCCCGGATTATGCATGCCATCTATATTATACGGAGTTTGATGAGTCATCAACACCTCTTGGTTTTGATCGATTAGAGATAATATCCTATTCCACGACGAATGATTGTCTCCATGTGCGTGTAAGCAAATTGGTATCCCTTTATTCAGGGCTTTTTCAATATACGGAGAGCCATCCCCATCTGTTACAATAAGCATCACTTTCGAATAGTCTTCAATCGCACCGATTGCCCCATCAGCCACGACTGTTGGATTTGACAAAACAAGATTTTCAGGAGCTGCTGCTCCGACCACTGTTACCTTACCCTTAAAATTAATATTAGGGTGAGGATTTTTACACTTGGCAACTAGTTGTAGAGCGCTACTGTAATCATCCTCAATTGACCAACCAAAGTAATCGCGTATCTCATCTTGGATGCTAACCAAACTCAAATCTACTGGTTGCATCAAACTACCCAACAAATATCCCCAAATGAAAGCGAGGGTTCAAATGCTTCGAGCAATAGAGGCCCTACGTGCCAAAACCTCTTACCATTCCTGACCTCTCAGATGAGGTCACACTGGCAAGGTATCCATTCCTGCCTCAAGCTAAGGCTTGGATTGCACAAATGGCTTCTAGACATGGGATAGATCTTGATGAACTGCTGGAAGGAGGAATGATGGAAAGGGCAAGAATCAGAGCTCGCTCTAGACTTGTTGATTCTGTTGATAGCAAAGATGGTGTAGGTATTGCTTCCATTGGAGATATACACACTGAAGAAGGGAGAATACTCGAAGCCTTTTCGTTCTACTATGCACGATTAGTGGTAGGGGCGAGTGAAGATGAACGATTAATCTCTAGATGGGCTCAAGCAGAAGCAGAGAGGGCCCAGCAAATACTGGAAAACGACCCAAATTTAGCGACTATTGCTCAGGTATATCTTAGTGAAGTGGAATGTGTTGAAGGTGTCTGGAAAATTGGCTTAGCCGATTTTACCGAGCTATGTACTGGGATCACGGGTTCACGCTGGAGATTACCAAACTGCGACATAAGTGGAGGTTGGGTTACTCTTTATGATGAAGGGGAAAAATATCCTTCCAAAAGAAAAGTCGCTAGATTGTTAAGAGAAAGAATGAAGCAAGAAATCAAAAACGACGCAGTTGCAAAGATGGAAAAAATGGACTCTAGTCTGTTAATAAGACTCTCTGAGCCTGTTGGCATGGTAAGAGGTCTTGTTGCAAGTAAAACGGCAGAAACAATAGCACTAATCGGTGCGGGTGAAGATTTCTGGCCTCCTTGTATGACAAAGGGTGTATCGGAATTAGCCGAGGGAGTTAACCTAAACCACTTTGGTAGGGTTTTCCTTGGTTCTATGTCTCGGTGCCTTGGATTACCTATTGAAACAACTGTGGACTTTTTTAGAACAGCGCCAGATTTCGACGAAGGCACTACAACTTACCAAGTCAGTCACCTCTATGATAGAGAATATACGCCATCTGGGTGCTCGAAGTTGAAAATTAATCACAACTGTGGGGTAAAGCCGGGAGATGACAGACTTTGTGATCAATCCTGGATGGATCACCCTCTGAAATATATCAGAGCAAAACAGCGTAGAAGAAAGCAACAGCAAGATGTGGAAGCTAAGTTAGGAGTAACCAAGACAGGCGATGCTTGATGAATAGGAAGCGCGTCAGCGTTAACAAAGCCGGGGGTGGGAGGCGATGACAAGGACACTTGTTTTGACAGTTGATAGAGATAACGATCTTGGTATAAAAACAGCGATAAGAGGCCCAGTTGTAGGAAGAAAACCCGTTCTTACTGCTGCATTGAGGCTTGGTATCGCAGATCCTGAAGAGAGTGATACAAATGCTATTCTTGGCGCACTTCACCAACACGACAACCTCGCGGAAAGTGGGAGTGAAAGTGATGAGGTTGAAATTGCAATTTTAACCGGGGATGAAAAAGTGGGCGTTAGATCCGACAGAGCAATTGCTGCTCAGTTAGAAGAAGTCGTTACAGAGTTTCAACCTGACCAGGCAATCCTAGTCACAGATGGTGCGGAAGATGAGGCCGTTTTGCCAATTATTCAAAGTCAGGTCAGAATTGACCATGTAGAGAAAATAATAGTAAAGCAGTCTAAGGGAATTGAAGGCACTTATTACTACATTGTTAAAGCCCTTGAGGATCCAAAGTGGAGAGCAAAAATGCTAGTTCCACTTGGAGCAATTATGGCTATTTTTGGCTTAGGAGTCATGTTGCCAAATGCACTTGGCGGTGTGGTGATAGGGTCGCTTCCTCTGGTATTCGGGTTGTTCATTCTCTCCAAGGGATTGGGACTTGAGGCAACGGTCGGAAGGGTGGCGCAGGAAATGCGAGAGAATGCTGATGCTGCAATGTTCTCATCCTTGTTGTGGACAGCCACCGTTTTCAGTGCTATTTTCGCTGTTGCAACTGGGTATGACTCTTACATTGATGCAGCGCCTACATCAAACTACTCTGTTGTTTGGATTGGAGTTGTGCATGCGGCCCTCGCATGGATTGTAATTGCGTTTCTCACCTCAACAGCAGGTTTTATGTTGCTTCGCCTGAAGAAAGGTTCATTTTCTGGAAGGTTGGTCGTTTTGAGCGTTTTTGGAATGGTCGTGTATTCATTCCTTAACCAGGGATTAAGTATTGCTGAAGAGGTTTTGACTGGGAAAAGTTACGAGTTTACTGTCAGCCGTATTTGGGAAGATATGCTAGAGCCGCTGATGTGGATTGCCGTTCTTTGGGTTACTTCAACAATTGTAAGAGCAGTGCAGGCAAGGCAAGCACAGGCAGAGCGTTATTGGGGAATTTAGCTAAGAGTAAAACACAGCCTCGTGCATACACTGAGGACATATTACCTTGATTGGCCTTACATCTGGAATTCCTAGTGGTGCGGAGCAGGCCGGGCACAGAATAGCTTGATTAACCTTAGATTGATTGCTTATTCCTTCCTCAGATGGATTGTATTTCATTCTAAATTGGTCGGGATTATCGATATACTTCGGAGCTGAATTAAGTGGCTTTGCTAGGTCCAAGTCTACCAGCTCTTTACTCGATACCGGGCTGAAATTTACGTTATTTGTGTCGGCATTAAACATTGATGTATCCCCTGACTTGTATGCCTCTATCAGTGACTCAATTTCTGATAATCCGATGTTATATTTTCTACTCGCTGAATCCATTTCCAACATTAGGTCATAGCCTTCCATTTTTGCTAACCTTTCCATCACGTCTTTGGGAATGGCCATATTACCTCCGAGTGTCTTCATGTCATTGAAGGTTCGGAATTATTGATTGGATCGGTTTTGCAAAGAGGTAGCGCTTATGCCAACTGTTGAATTAGACAATTTTCCAATTACAAAGCTTCAAGATAAAATATCGTCTTGTGTCAAATTTTTATCGTGTCGGACATTTTGTAAAATTTGTACTTTGAGCAAATTTCAACAACTCACGCTCCAACGCAGAAGTATGTCCTCTTCGCCCCGTCTTTGGCCGAATCCTCCAAGTAACTCTCCTTTACCATTACCTAAAGGCCCTATTCTTTTTACAAATAATGAAATTCTTGAATTGGATTTTCCTGATATGCCAAAAGGCGCTAGCATAGATCTGGAAGGTCTTAGAGAATATATTGGAGGGTTTAGACTGAATAATGGTAAGTTCTTGAGAGAAATCATGGATTTCAGCAACAGTAAGCCCATGCTAATTGCAGGAGAATTGGCTAACCCATACAGATTGTGCGATATCATGGTGGGGAGCATGCCAATTATACCAGTCCGACTTGAAAATATTTGCAGAACATATGCGGATAATCTTGATTCCAGAGAAATTACTCCTGGAATCCATCATATTACCATAGCAAGGTCAATTGGATGGTGGGAATCTAGTTTTATTACATTAGTTGACTTATCTGAAATGAAAAAAATGGTAAGCTGGTTAGACAATAATAATCCTAGTACTTGGGCACCAAAACGACTCGCTGAAGGCACGGTAAGGTTAGAAAATGATATGATGATCATGGCACCTAGAATAGAGGATGTTTCATGGGATGGCGATGAAGAGAGTATCAATTGCAATATGCCCAGTGCAAATGGGCCTGCAATTGATCTATCATCGCTTATTGTCCCTATCAACACAAGGCAAGGGTGTTACAATCACCGAGGAAGGATTGTGAAATGTAGACATCACCCTCAAACTGAATTCCATGAGAACCTATTCCGTAGAGGATCCTCGTTCAAATGGGACCAGATTCTTACCTATCTTTGATTTAGATTCATATGTTTGATTTACCATTATCTATTGGGCACCCTTGGACATCCCTAGTGTGTAGAAAAATACTCAACAAGTCGATATAATATCATGACTGGAAGAGGGTCGCAGAAAGTCGCTAGATTAGAGAGATTAAAATTTGAGATTATTGAATATATCTCAAGGAACCCTGGCTGCTCGGCCGCAGACATAGTTGATTATTTATCAAATACGAAACGTATGAGAAATCATGGATTAACCTCCCGAAAAGTTGGATTCTTTATTCCCAGATATCTCAAGAATGCAGTAATGTTTACTCTAGACAGTTCAACTGGGAAGAGAATTTACAGTGTTGCGTGAAAAGGTCAAATCATTCCTACATCTGGGTAGTGGTAATGGCAGGACCAACTTGGGCAGAACTATGGCCATCTCTTGACCCAAGTTCAAGAAATATACCTCAGTTTACAGAAGGCAATGTTTGGAACGCCCTGATGGATTTGAAATCACAATTGGACAGCCTACTGAATAATATTGGAAGCAACGAAAGAAATGATGTAAGCATAGACTCATCCAAGGGACGGGTATTCATATCAGACTCAGCTAAGATTGGACCGAGTGTTCATATCATTGGGCCCGCATACATAGGGCCAGATGCTGAGATTCGACATGGAGCATACGTTCGTGAATATTCGTGGATCTGTGATTCTGCTTTGGTAGGTCATGCTAGTGAAGTCAAGCATAGTATTCTTCTACCTAATTCAAAGGCACCTCATTTTAATTATGTGGGAGATTCGATTTTGGGACCAAATGTGAATTTAGGAGCTGGCGTGAAACTTTCAAACCTAAGAAACGATGGGGGCGAGGTACACACTATCATCGAAGGCTCTAGAGTCCCAACTGGACTAAGGAAGTTCGGTGCAATTATTGGAGAGAACTCACAGCTAGGTTGCAATGCTGTAACAAACCCTGGTGTGGTTTTGGGAGCTAATTGCAATGTAATGCCGAACACTACTGTTACAGGAGTGTATGGGCCCAATTCAAAAATTGGGTGATTTCATGATTTTCGGAACAGACGGAATTCGCGGAGAAATCTGTAAGTCGCCAAATTCCAACGAAGAGGCTTTAAATCTGCTAACTCAAGAAAGAAAACTCTGTAGCCGTTTTATGAAACTAATTGGTTTGGCATTAGGAAGAGTTAGTGGTGTTGGTTCAAAGGTGATTGTAGGATGGGATGATCGTCCATCTAATCCAGAGTTAGTTGATGCACTAACTAATGGTTTGCAGGAGAGAGGTTGTGATATTATTCATGCTGGCTTGTGTGCAACACCAGCTTTGCAAAACGCTCTACTAGAAACAGATTCTGATTTCGGTTGCATGATTACGGCTAGCCACAATCCAGTCTCTGATTCTGGAATCAAGGTTTTCGATTCTAATGGGTACAAAACATATCCTGATTTTGAAAACGAGATTTGTGATATAATTCTTGAAATGATTAACCAGAACGAAAACAACCACAACCCAAAATCGGATCAAAGGCCAAGTCCTGTAAAATTTTTTGATGCCAACTCCGCTCATCAAAATTTGTTAAATAAAAGATTTCGAGAATTTGTCAAATTATTTGCTTACCCTAAACCAGCTGACATACTAATTGATTGCTCAAAGGGTGCTGCCTACCAATGGCTCTCAACATTTCTCGGTAAAATAGGTATTAGGGCTAAAGAAGTTTCAAAAAATGCAAAAGCATTGAATCATAATTGCGGTGCTGGAGAGTTGAAGCCAACGGATAGGTGGACCTGGGAGGAAGCTGAAGAGGATTCACATATTTTGATAAATTCACTAAAAAGAACCGCGCCTGGAATAATAATTGCTGCCGCCTTAGATGGTGATGGAGATAGGTGTCTTCTCATAGAATCTACATCGAATGGGTGCAGGGTAGTAGATGGGGATGAAATGGCGAGCCACATACTAAGATCAGCTAGTGGGGAATGGCATTTAGCGGCTAGTATAGAGTCGGATTTATCCTTGAAATCCTCACTAGACAAGCTTTCATGCAATGTTTCTTTCACGGAAACTGCTGTTGGAGACAGATGGTTAACAAATGCTCTCAAAGACAAGACAGCCAAAGTTATGGGAATTGAAGATTCAGGTCATTTAGTTTTGTCTGCACCAACAGCAAATGGGGCGAGAACTCTTGTTGGTGACGGCGTTGCAAGCTTGCTTGCAGTTTTATGTGCAATTTCATGTGAAGAGAGGTCAGCCACATTGCCTAAGGGATTCAAAAAAAGAATAGCAATCGCCCCTTCCATACGTTCAAGATGGACTGGAAAAAATGATCTAGCTGACAAAGTGGAAGAAATTGCCAATTATGGAATAAGTGGGATACATCGGTCAAGTATTGAAGGCGAACCAAACTTGATGTTGTTGGAAAGTCCTGGCATATCGATAGGCGTGAGAAATTCTGGTACTCAGGCTAAAACAAATATATCGCTTAGAGTTGCTCCGGGTAAAAATAAGTCTATTGCAGAGAGAGTTGTTGATAAAATCTCAGTTCTGTTAAAAAGTGAATTGTTGGACTAAGTTTGAGCTATTTCCTGCTCATATTTCTGTCCTAGCCATGTTACTAAACCAAGTAATACCGCCGTCGCCATAAGCATAATCAATATCATCAAATTATTAGCACCTGATATCACAAGAATTCCTGCAATTATCCAAGACAAGATTAAGTCAATCGCACCTATTACCCTCCAAGAACGCCTGAGTGTTACTACTCCTATTAGCCATGAAACTGTTGCAACTCCCAAGAGCAGAACGACAAGTAGAGGTGAGGTTTGTTGGTAATGGCCGAAAGCTCCTGTCGGAATCAAGAGGTGGCCTATCCACAACCCGGAGGATATCCATAACCCCTTTTCCAAGAATGTGCATGATACGGCTCCAACAATCCCAAGAATGCCAACTCCAATCATAAAAATCCCAGTAGTATCATCAAGAATTATTAGCCAATCTCCCAGAGCACTCCAGCAGATCGGAACGAATATTGCAACTCCAATAGGAACTGCTGGTTGGGCCCATTTAAACGCGTTTTTTAGGCTGAAAGTAGCAACCAAAGCACCCGCTATTCCAAACGATGAGGCGAATACGATTGTAGCCCAGAATATTCTGCCGGCAGCACCGCGGTGGTCGCCTAATCCGCGCTTTATTCTTTCAGTTTCTACCCATTCAAACAACAATACAGACATTATCAAAAATGCTTCAAATGACCAAACAGGAATAACCCAAGAAAGAGAATCATAAGAGGTAGGTATGTGCTGAATTTTATCAACTCCCATCAAGGAGGTAAGAATCCTTGATGAGAGAATCAAAAACAAAACTCCCTCAAGAACTGATGGTATCCTTAAACCCAAATCCTTTCGACCAATTAAAGATATCAATGATAATATAATCAAAGAAGACAACAAAACCAAAGATTCCCATTGGGATTCCGCCTCGACATTACCATCTCCTAATCTACCCGCAACCTGAATTAATGTTAGACCTGCCATTGTTATTGCTACTGGAGATTCAATGCCCATGATATCCGGCAGTTGCAGATTCACTTGTTCCGCTCTCCAGCGTGCGATTCCAATTAGGAGAACGGAAATGAAAGAAGCAATAGTTATTGCAAGAAGCGATTCATTGAAACTCCATGCTACAAATATACCCATGACTAATGTTACTACAATAAACGAAACCACAACGGTTGGTTTGTGATGAATATCTCCAACAATTAAGTCATATTCGCCCGAGGATGATCTTCGCTTAGAACGTTTTTTCTGAAGTTCGCCTAACTCAATTAGTTCAGCATTTACCATCTTAATTCCAGTATCTGATGTTGATTCTTGCTCAGATAGTTCCTGTTCTTCCTTCTTTGAGATATACTTCTCTATTCTCTCATCACGAATTGAGACCTGCTTAAGTCTTGAACGGATCTCCCCTTGGGCTGCTAACCAAGCCCCTGTAATTACAAACGCAAACCCTGCGAGGTATACCGTAATATTATCGGATAGTGAAATGGCTGCGATACCTATTATTGTCAATATGAAAATACAAGCGATTGCTGATGGTAAGAGCTTTTCCAACTTTGAAGCACGGGGTAAGTATATCACGGCCATTGTGACAACCGCAGAAATGGAGCCAATACGCAAGTTTGTGACATCATTCTCCCAAAATCTACTGTAACTAAGAGTAGATGTTAGTGGCTCATCTAAAGCGATTAACATCAGCATAACAGCCATCAGACCAAGCGTAATTGTAATCAGCTTCTCTGGAAGAATTGCTTGGTGAGAGAGGGTTTCTCCTCGGTTCTTTTTATCCGAATTAGCTTGTGACCAATTAACTATCATAACTGAAGAAATTCCAAAGAATGTTATCCAAAAAGCGCCAAAACCAAATCTCCATTGGATTATTAAGGCAGAAATCGCCCATGATATCAAAATGAATCTCGGTGTGCCTTGGTGTCTGTCTATTCGAATTGCAACTGAATGTGATAGTATCAGAACGCCCATCGCAGAAATAACACCATAGGCTGGGATTATTCCAGGGCTTATCATAAATATGATTGCTAAGAGAGTTGTTAGAAAACTGATATTCCACAATCGCATCAAACCACTATCACGCATTCTAGCGCTTAATTCGGACATTCCTACCAATCGCCCTGCTAAATTTACCCCACTATCACCTAATTTGAGGTTCAACGGAATCTGTATTAAGATTAGAGCTAACATGTAAACAGATATATCGATTTCAGAGATGTAAATCGGAATTACGTCAATAGATATCAAGCGGTTTTCAATATTGCTTGCAAACATTGCCAACCACAACCAAGGCGCTAGAGATGCCGTTCCTGCAAGTGATGGCGAATCTCTGTGAATTGCTAAACCAGCTAGCCCAAACCAAACAATGCCTTGCGAGATTAACAAAACCCTCGAATATTCCGTTGTGTCGGCTTTTATCAGAAGAGTGATTAAAATTACAATGATAATTGCTCCAATCCAAAGAACTTGATCGGATACTGCCCGTTGATGATTTAAAATTACAACTGTTGTAATAGTTGCACTGACCATTGCAAAAATTGACCATGGGTCTGAGATTGGAACTGCAATGATTTCTCTTGTCATCAAAATCAAGACGCTCAACAAAATAGGAGCTGGCAATAAAACGTAACGCTGCAATCTAGCCCAACTTTCTCCCCTGACAACTAGATATGAAGGTGCAAATGCTGATAGTAATAGCATCAATTGGGCCAAAGCATAACCGGTTTCAAGCCTATTAGAGGCTATTGCTAGTAAAGCACCGATCATTCCCAATCCCACTGAAACAGACCACAGCCCTGGCTTGCCTAGGCCTACGGCTTTGAATCCTGACGAAAACCAATTATCTGCTGAGGCGAATTTCGTTGCTGTTACTGCGTTAATTCCAGTAACGCCGAACATTAGTAAAAACAATAACAATTCATCGTTGAAGGATTCTATATATATCCCAAATATCTCCCAATTGTCACTAACTGAATGAAGCCCTATCCAAAGGTAGGATGCTGCAATACCTAGTGATGCCAAATTTCCTGATTGTCTTAGATACGCCAAAGAATGGAGAAGCAATGTTCCAAGGCCAATCATTACAGCAACACCTTCCTCTCCATAAGGTCCTCCGGCAGCGGACCCTATTGCAAGCAGGACCAAAGTTGCTTGAGTCGCAATTGCGTCCTCGTCATGATGTTGAGCAATCCCTATATTCACGCCAACTAACGTGAGTAATCCCATTCCGAGTTCGCTTTGACCTATCCAGTTCCAAGAATACATGGATAATACAAGGCCATAGAGAAGTTTCATCGAGATTATAACCCAAGTTACCCCAAGAATTTGCATACTTTTCTTTGGTATCCAAATTTCACCCAACCACAGCCCAAATAGCGCCATTGCCCCTAGTCCAATTGCAGAAAATAATGGGCTCAAAAGCGGTGAGGTCCCCAACAAAGTACCAATTCCTGACCATACTATGACCATTGAAATCATAAGTCCATAGTGGATCCTTCTCTCGCCTTCAATTGCGTATTCGGTAACTGAGTCCACCTCTGGCATGATTTCCTTCTTTCCACTATGGTCTCTTTCACCATCTGATTTTGAACGTGAAAAAATTTCCGCTACCTCGCCAATTGCAACATCCTTTTCGACAATAGTTTCTTCAATTTCAGTCTCTAAACTATCAGATTTATTATCTGAAATAAAAAAACTATCAAGATTTACTCCCGATGCTTTTTCAAATTTCTGCTTGGAGAGAATATCATCATCTTTATCCTTCTCCATGGCTGTTGAATTATCAATTCGGATTTGAATGTCTCCCTCCCAAGACTCTAATTGAATAGATTGAGAGATATTTTTTGATTTTCCGAACCGACAAGGACAAAGACGGACCGCGGTTGGGAGTGACATGGCGACCAGTATGGGTGCTCCTTCGGGGGACTTGACCCAAAGCGGTATCTCTAGCGAAGCTATGGTCTTCTGGAACTTAAATTCTGAAACCCTCGTAGATATGGCTGTCGAACGTGGTGAAGGTTTCTTTACGAATCATGGTGCGTTGATTACCGAGACTGGAGACAGGACGGGACGCTCTCCGAACGACAAATACGTTGTAAAAGATGATTCCACTCGGCATGATATTAACTGGGGAAACGTGAATGTTGCAACCAATGATGTCACATTCAATAGACTAAAAAAGCAGGTCTTGGATTACTTATCGAAGCAAGATACACTATTTGTTCAGGATCTTTATTGCGGTACTGAAGAAAGTGAGGCTTTGTCAATTAGGGTCATAAATCAGTCTGCTTGGCATAGCGCCTTTGCAAGAAACATGTTTGTTAGACCTTCTGCTGAACAACTGGAATCCCACAACCCAGAATTTACAATTTATCATGCACCTGAATTTGAGGCTGATGATGATGATCTTAATTCAAAATGTTTTGTAATTGTTAACTTTTCGAGTGGAGAAGTGGTCATTGGAGGTACTAAATATGCTGGTGAAATCAAGAAATCAATTTTTGGAGTGATGAATCTGATTCTACCCAGAAAAGGAATTCTTCCAATGCACTGTTCAGCAAACACAAACGGAGAAAATACCGCAGTATTTTTCGGGCTATCGGGTACTGGAAAAACAACACTTTCTGCAGACCCTAAGCGAGCCCTGATTGGCGATGATGAGCATGGCTGGGGAGCAAATGGTGTGTTTAATTTCGAAGGCGGTTGCTATGCTAAGTTAATCAACCTAAGCGAAGAAGAGGAGCCTGAGATTTACTCTACTACCAAGAGAAAAGGAACGATTCTTGAAAACGTATTAGTAGATAGTTATGGAGATCCCGATTTCAA
>CESW01149192.1_pt1 | contig 12063 bp, 10 predicted proteins | sample 531171 | NCBI WGS metagenome assembly CESW01 (sample SAMEA2621859, study PRJEB7988) | marine metagenome | biome: marine biome (ENVO:00000447); feature: surface water layer (ENVO:00002042); material: "saline water (ENVO:00002010), including plankton (ENVO:xxxxxxxx)" | depth 5 m
AGGATAAAAATGAATTTGAAAAAATTAATATTTTAGATGCTGACTGGGTTGTATTACTATCTAGATGGGATGGGTTTCCAAGGGTTTTACGAGAAGCTATAAAAAATAAAATTCCAATAATTGCTTCAAAAGAAACACATTTTCATGATTTAATAAATAGGTACTCAATAGGTGTTTGTTTCCATGGTAATTTAAGCCAGCTAGAATCTGATATAAAATTATTTAATTTAGAAAATTCGAATTTTAAAGGTGCTATACAAGAAATAAATAAATGCTTAAAAATTTAGCGTATATATTATATTTTATTTTAGGAGCATATATTGTGTTCAATAGAGGAGTGGCTGGTTTATCAATCGGACCATTATATTTGGGAGAAATTGGATTAATTATAGGGTTGCCATTTTTATTAAAAGCTTTATTTAATACAAGAAAAAGAATTTTTTGGATTAATATTTTAATTTTAACTTATTTTTTTTGGGGATTAGTACATCTGAATTTTAGAAGAATTGATATTTATTCATTACAGCAATTTTCATTGATTTATTACACTTTATTTATTCCAATTGGCTATGAAATGGGAAAACGTTACAATGATATCTTTGAAAGAGTATTTCCCATATTTTTAAAAATACATGTAATTTTTGCATTATTAAGGCCAATAGTTATCAGTTCGTTAATTGATACTATTAAAATTGGAGATACCTCTCTCTTTGGGATATATGGAACATATGTTTTGTTCACGGTCCCTGCGGTATTTTATTTTATTTTTTTTAAAAAAAATATTTTTTGGGCTCTTTTATCTTTAATAGCAGTAATATCACTTGCCTCAAGAAATGGGTTTTTAGCGTTAATTATTTGTTCACTTATTTTAATTATTGTTGCAAGGTTTAAAGAATCCAGCCGGTACTTGAAAATATGTTTAATTACTGTTTCAATTTTTGCATTATTTGGGACTGCCTTAAATAATATAACAGGGTTACAAATAAGAGGCGACTTATCATTAACTAATATTATGAATATTGCAGAAAGTATAGTTGTTGAATCTGATGATTCATCATTGGAGGGGTCTCGTTCTCACAGGATATACATGTGGGAAAAAATAATAAATAATCGGATTGATAATGGCTTAACTTTTGGAGAGGGTTTTGGAACAAATATGACTGATGCTGTCTTTATTCACCCACACAACAGTTTAGTCAGTATTTTTGGTAGAACAGGGCTTATTGGATTGTTACTGTGGCTTTTGTTTTATTTAAAAATTTTGTTTCATAACATTAGAACACATAAAAATTCATTATATAAAAATAGAGCAATATGGTACATATTATTTACCATTAGTTCACTTGTAACGGCCTGCTTTAGTGTTGTCTTGGAGTCTCCAATGCTCGCAATTCCTATTTATTTAATATATGGTATATCTCTTTCACAAAACCCCGTAATTAGACAACATAGAAACTAATTTTACTGTCTGTATCACAACAAAGAAAATTAGCTTTATTTGAATACATTTAATATAAGTTTTTTTTTTTTTGAATATTTAAATTTTATAAAATAAAAACTTAAACCAAATCAAAAACTTTTTAATTTAAATTATAAAATGTTAAAAATTAAAATTAAATTAATTAATCTGCTAGTAAAACAGTAACAATTAATTAAAAAAAATGCAAATTAAATCAAATGGGTATACCGAGAAGTTATTTAATCTAATAAATAAAAGTGGGATCAATTACTGTGTGCTAAGAAATTTTAAAAAACTTCCAAAAACTACATCAGGAAGCGATTTAGATATATTGATTCATGATAATTTTGTAAACAAATTCAATAAATTAATTAAACAATTTATTGATTTACATAATTTAAAATTAGTTTCATTAATAGAGGATATACATTGTCCTAAATATTGTGTTTTGGGTATTAAATGGGGAATACAAATCGATGCTTTTAAAAAGTCGGTTTATTTTGGTAATAAAGAAATCATTTTATCTGCAGTTTTGTTTCAAAATACAGAAAACTACAATGGAGTGAAGGTGTTAAACCAAAAAGTTGGCGCTTTATTGGCTTTTTTAAAAGAGTTGTTAAATAATAAAATTTGTACAAAAAAATATATTCTGGACATTCAGAATGAATTCCAAAATAAAGAGATTAATGCAAAGTTATTGAGTCAATTTTCACAAGAATTTACATTATATCTTAATCAAAATTTAAATAATTTAAATGAATTACATTGCATAGAATTATATCGACTTTCCAAAAAAAGTTTTCAGAAAAAAAAGTTTTTTGGAATAAGCCAAAAATTAAAAAGATTCTCTAAACGTCCTGGTTATAGTATTGCTTTTTTGGGCGTTGACGGCTCTGGAAAAAGTACTATAATAGAGAATATTACACCAATTCTTAATCAATCATTTCATAATTCGATTTACTATGAGCACTCACGTCCCAACAAATTACCAAGCATTGCAAGATTATTTGGGGGTAATGAAGAATTAAAAAAGCCAGTAACTAACCCACACAAAAATAAGCCATCTGGTTTTTTGGGTTCTTTATTACGTTGGTCGTATTATACAATAGATTATACATTTGGTTTTTATTTAAAAGTTTGGCCAAAAAAAACCTTTCGTTGTTGTGTTTGGATTTTTGACCGCTATTATTATGATTATTTAATTGATTCTAAACGTACGAGAACGAATTTACCTAAGTGGATAATAAAATTAGGTCAATTTTTGATAAAAGAGCCAGACTTAGTTGTATGCCTTGGTACCGACCCAATAGCTATTCACAATCGCAAACCTGAACTAACTATAGACGAGATTGAGTACCAAGTAAAGGCCTTAAAAGAATTTAGCATGACTCATAAACGCTCAATTTGGATAGATACTGGAACTGATATTCAGATATCAACAAATAATGTAATGGAAAAAATTATTAATATGATGGCTAAACGTTTTTGTTCAATTAATTTAAACAAATAATTGATGAAATATTTTTACATTCACCCTTTTAAGCCACAGTATTTTTTTCCTAAAGGATTTAACAAGCATACTCTTTTTTTGAATTTTTTTAATCCCTATACTAAATTAGGGTTTGTATCATGGTTTTTATTTAGAAAGCTTTCTTTATACAGGCTATTCTTTACTATATCCAACATTGAAGATTATATTCCTGAAACTGTTATAAGAAAAATAATAGGTAAAAGTGCTATTTTGGCATTTAACAGAGGATCAACTGGTCCAGAGCAAAAAATTACCGCACTAGGAATATATAATAAAAAAGAATTTTTTGTTAAGTATGGTCAAACCAAAATAGCAAAGGCTAATGTGAGTAATGAGTATCATATTTTAAAACAACTTGAACATTTAGATACAGTACCTAACGTATTAAAATATCAAATAGGTGATGATTATGTATTATTAAAAACAAGTATTTTAAAAGGAGAAAGATTTAATTATAAACATTTAGATAAAAGTGATATTGATCAACTTATGACGTTTTCAAAGCAAAAAATTAATTCTAATAATATTTCATCTGATAACTTACAAAAATCATTTGCTCATGGTGATTTTTGTCCTTGGAATATGATGTCCAACAATGGTAAAATTTTAGTTTATGATTGGGAGATGGCAGGAGAATATTCCCTTGGGTATGATTTATTTACTTATATTTTTCAAACTTGTTTTTTATTGAACCCCAAAATTCCATTAAATAATGTTGTTGTTGAAAATCGTGAGGTAATTGACTATTACTTTTCCAATTTTAAACTAAAGAACTGGAAACCATATTTAAAAGAGTTTGCCAATAAAAAATTAACCTCAAAGCAATTAAGAGGAAATGTAGGGGTATTAAACAGGTATAAAAATTTATTGGAGTATGCAAAAGAGTTTTAAAATTTTGATATCTGTCTATGCCTGTTCACCTAATGAGGGTTCTGAACCAGGGATGGGATGGAATTTTGTAATGGAATTATCTAATTTTCATGAATTACATGTGATTGTTGAAAAACGAAAGTGGGAACATCATATAAAAAATTATATTAAAAAACACCCAAGATTGATCAATAGAATTAAATTTTATTTTATCGATAAAAAAAGAAATAAATTTCTAAGAAAAATATGGCCACCCTCTTATTATTGGTTTTATAATTTTTGGCAAAAAGAAGCATTTAAATTAGCAAAACAATTAGATAATAAAGAAAACTTTGATTTAGTGCATCAGCTTAATATGGTAGGTTACCGGGAGCCAGGATACTTATGGAAAATCAATAAACCATTTATATGGGGGCCTATTGGTGGTCTTGAAAATTCTCCTTGGCGATTTTTACCGTCATTAGGTTTTAAAGGATTTATTTTTTACTCCGCTCGGAATATTATAAATCTATGGCAAAGATTCTTTTTTATAAGACCCAAAAAAGCAGCAAAAAGAAGTAACTCAATCTTGATTTCAGCCACACCTAATACATTAAAATTAGCTAAATCAATTTGGGGCAAAGATAGTCATGTCATTTGCGAAATAGGTTGTAGAGAAAATGAGAATATTAATTATAATAAGCGAAATGATAATGAAATTCTTAAGATTGCTTGGAGCGGCTTACATACCCCTAGAAAAAATCTTCCATTGCTTCTAAGGGCGCTTGAAAAAGTCAATTTCAAATTTGAATTACATATTTTAGGGGATGGAAAACAAAATTTTAATTGGAAAAAATTAGCAAAAAAACTAAAGTTAAACCAAAGCTGCATTTGGTATGGTTGGGTAGATAAAGAATTAACAAATCGTGTATACAGAAGCACTCATATTTGTTGTATAACAAGTATTTCTGATTTAACATCAACTGTTACACTAGAGGCATTATCAATGGGTTTACCAATTATTTGTTTAAATCATTGTGGATTCTCCCATGTGGTTAATGATAGTTGTGGTATAAAAATTGATGTTTCTACTCCAAAAAAAGCTGCAATAGACATCTCCAATGCACTAATAAAAATTAATGAAGATGAAAGGTTTAGACGAAATTTGTGTCAGGGTGCTTTGTTACGAGCTAAAGACTTTAGTTGGGATTCTAAAATAAATAAATTAAATTCGATTTATAATGATTTGTTAAAATTCAAATAAAAATCACAAATGTGACAAGCTAGAATATAATAGCATGTTTTACGTAAAATTATTGTTTCGTTACACATTAAAAGTTTTTGAAAATAAAATTATTAGTATTTTAAGCCAAATTTAATGTTGCTAGGTTATAATTTACATAAATCTTCCTTAAGAAGTACTGATTTTCATAATAATAAAATCATCAACACATTAAATACTCATAGTTACTGTATGGCTAAACAAGATAAGAGTTTTAGATTAGCTTTAATAAATTCTGAAATATTATTGCCCGATGGAATAGGTATTGTTTGGGCCGAAAAATTTTTAAATAAAAATAATTTAAAAAAAATAGCAGGACATGATTTGTTTTTATTTTTAATGGGACAATTAGAAAAAGATAAAGGGTCTGCATTTTTTCTTGGCTCTTCTAATGAGACATTAAATAAAATAAAGGCAAAATGTAAAATTGATTTTCCAAACGTCAAGGTTGAAACTTTTTCACCACCTTATGAGGCTGTTTTTTCTGATGAAGATTCTAAATTAATGTGCGATTCTGTTAATTTAAGTAGTCCTGATGTATTATTTGTAGGAATGACAGCCCCAAAACAAGAAAAGTGGGTTTATAAGTATAAAAATCAATTAGAGGTTAGAAATATTTGTGCTATTGGTGCCGTATTTGATTTTTATGCGGGAAATATTAAACGTTCTTCAAGTTTTTGGATAAATTTAGGTCTTGAATGGCTTCCTAGGTTAGTTAAAGAACCTAGGCGACTTTTTTACAGAAATTTTGTTTCAACCCCAAAATTTATTTTAGAAATACTATCGTTAAAAATCTTTGGAAAAGGGGTTTTATAGCAGTTTAATAATATTTAAAAAATTTATTTGATTGAAATCGGTTTATAAACTAAGAAAAAATGAACACACATTCAAAAAAATTATAAGCGTTTATGAAAATAAATAAAATTTTGTTTATACTAAGTTTACCGAATCCAATTCATGGTTCATCAATTGTTGGCAAGCAAATCAAAGAATCAAAGATTATAAATAAGGGGATTGATGCTCGGTATATTAATTTATCTACATCAAAATCCCTTGATGAAATAGGGAAGAATCCGGTCATTAAAATTAGAAGATATTTTAATATTTTAATAAAAGTTTTTTACAATTTAATAAAACATAACCCCGAAAAGGTTTACATAACTATCGCCGCTAAAGGAATTGGATTTTATAAAGATTTTCCCATTGCATTACTAGTAAAGTTATTTGGAAAAAAACTTTTTTTACATTATCATCCGAAAGGTGTTTCAGAGCGTCAAAATTTATTTTTTGACAACATACTTTATAAAATACTATTTAATAAATCTAAAGTTATTTTATTATCTAAGAGTTTATATGCTGATGTAAAAAAATATGTATCACCAAGAGATGTTTTCTATTGCGCTAACGGAATACCTATTTCTAAATCGTTATTAAAAAAAAATCAAAATAAAAACAAGACTCCACAACTATTATTCTTATCAAATCTAATTGAAAGCAAGGGTGTATTTATTTTACTGCATGCTTTAAGTTTATTAAAAGATCAAAGAATATTGTTTTATTGTAACTTTATTGGTGCTGAAGGTGATATATGTAGAGACCAGTTCAATGCTAAACTTAAGGATTTAAACCTTCATAAGCATGTTTCATATTTGGGAAAAAAATATAATGATGAAAAGGATAAAATATTTCAAAATTCAGATATTTTTGTTTTTCCAACTTTTTATCATAACGAAACATTACCATTAGTTGTTTTAGAAGCAATGATGTGGGGTATTCCAATAATCTCAACATCTGAAGGTGCAATTGGTGATATGATTATCAACGATGAAACGGGGTTTATTGTTGAAAAAAAAAATGTTGAAGAACTAGCAAACAAGATTAAGTTTTTAATCGAAAATCCTATCATAAGCAAACAAATGGGTGAAAGAGGAAATATAAACTTTTATAAATATTATACAGTTGAAGTATTTGAAAAAAACTTATTAAAAATACTAAATCAATAATAAATACAATTAATAAAATGAAAATAATAGGTAGCACTAGCATGATTTCAAAACATATAAAAAAGATTAACAAAGATGTTGTTCTAATTAAAACACATAAAATTTTAAATTCTGATTTTGAAAATTTCTTTAATGAAGGTGATACTGTAGTTTATATGTCTTCAATACTACGTAACAAAAGATTGGAAAATCAATCCGAATCCGAATGGACTGAATCTTTTTTAATAAACACAATCATACCAATAAAAATCATCAAATTTTTGAATAAAAACATTAACAATTTTACGTTTTGTTACATAGGTTCAGAAAGTGCATTTAAAGGCTCCTATGATGACACATATTTTTTGAGTAAAAATTCTACCCAAAAATTTATTGAGGCATTTAGACTTAAGTCTAAAAATAGTAGGATTTTTACAATTTCACCTAGTACAATTTTAAGTGGTATGACACTTCGCCGATCTGACACCTCTAGATTAGAAGAGTATCGTTTAAAAATGAGGAATAAAAGATTTATGACTCTAGATGAAATATCTAAAATGATTATTTCACTATGTTCTAAAGATTTTAATTATTTATCTAATGAAACCATTAATATAAATTTCGGCAAATTTACTACTTATGAATAAAAAAGTTGTAATTATTGGTGCCGGGTGGTATGGTTGCTATCTTGCAATGTTATGTAAAAATAGAGATATTGATTATGTTGTTTATGAAAAAGCTAATGAAATATTTACCGGGGCATCATTTTATAATCAGAACAGATTGCATTTAGGCTTTCATTATCCAAGAAATTTTAAAACGAGAATGGATTCTAGAAAAGGTTTCGATAAATTTTTAAGTATTTTTCCTCAACTTACAACTAAGATTAAAAGGAATGTTTATTCGGTACACAAAGATTCAATAATTGATTTTCAAAGTTACTTGAATATATTTAAGTATGAAAAATATAATTTTGAAGTTTTAAGCGAAAATCTTTCAGATAATTTTGAAGGTTCAATTTTAGTAAACGAACAATTCATAGATCCTCAAAAAGCAAAAGATTTTTTTTATAATTTAAATTTGAACATAAAATTTGATTCTAATATTTACGTTAAAAACCAAGAATTTTTTCTTAATAATTTGAAAGTATCTTCCGATATTCTAATCAATGCTACATATGGTGGAATTGAGTCAAATGTATCTTCACAACTTTTCTTTAGACAAAATTTTATATCATTTATAATAAAAAAACAAACTGATTGTTTGTCTTTTGATGCACTAACTGTTATGGACGGTTTATTCTACTCAATTTATCCATACAATAAAAAATTAAATCTATTTACATTAACTCATGTAAAGCATGGTGTAATTAATAATCATTTAAGTAATTCTGAAGTTGATGATTTGTATAGTTTGGTCAAACTTTCTGTAACTGCTGATTTCCCTGATTTTGACAAATATTTTAAATATGAAAGTTTTTTTGTTTCAAGAAAATATAAACCTAGAAGCAAAGCTGATTTACGTTCCACTGTGATTTACAATGAAGAAAATGTTTTTACCATTTGCAGTGGTAAAATAGATACAATATTTATGGCAGATGAAATTATCGACAATTTAGCTTTGAAATAATAAATTATGTTACATTGAATTATAAAGAAACCTTTTATTTTGTTGCCAAATGCTTGACTATTTCATTAGAAGAAAAAAATAGAGATGAAATTGAGTCTGTGCTGAAATCAGGTTATGTGGATTGGGAGGAAGTGGTTAAAGTAAGCACCAGTCATTATGTTTTACCAGCTATTTATTGCAATTTAAAAAGAACTAATTTTTTGAAATACCTTCCCAATGATTTGTCTAAGTATATGCAATACATTACCAAATTAAATAGAGACAGAAATATTCAAGTACTTAAACAATCTGAGGCTTTAAATAAACTATTACTAGCAAATAATATTAGACCTATTTTTTTAAAAGGGACTGGTAATCTAATAGCAGGGATATATGAAGATATAGCAGAAAGAATGATTGGAGACATTGATTTTATTTTATCAAAAAAAAATTACCAGAAAGTGATTAAAATTTTAAGAGGGGTTGGTTATTGCGATGTAAATAAATATCATTTTCCTGGTACTAGACATTATAATAGACTTCAAAAAGAGGATAGTATTGCTTCAGTTGAGATTCACAAAGAACTTTTGGGTAAAACAAAATATGCAAATGAATTTAATTACAATTTTGTAAAAAAAGACAGTCAGAAAATAAATATATACAAAACTTTAAGCTATGCAAATAAATTAAACTTATCCATCATTTCGAATCAAATAAATGATCTTGGTTATTATTATAAAGCTATGCCTTTAAGAAATGCCTATGATGTTTTTTTATTGTCTAAAAAGACAAATTCAAAAGAAGCAATCAATACATTAGATAAACTAACTATTCCCTTAAACTGTTTTTTAGCAGTCTGTTATAAAGTTTTTAATGAAGTTGATTGTTTAGAATATAACAGGACAAAAAATGCCGCTTCCTATTTTAGTGCATTTAATAGAAAGCTTACTAATAGCAAAGCAAGAAAAATACTTTACAAACTCATTAAGGGTTATCTATTTTTAAAATCAGGGTTATATATTTTTTACATGGCTATAATAAAAAAAGAATATCGAACATGGTTATTTAAAAGAGTGACTGACAAAAATTGGCAAAAAAAAAAATTAGCTCAGCTAGGGTTTAAAAAATAGTAGGTTAAAAAAAAGAAAAATATAATCATATGAATTTAGCTTAATATTAGTTGGATTTTAAATAAATAATTCTGATTAGCTATTAGAAATTTAATTGGATACAATTTTGGATTTAATTAAATTATATACTTTTGTCAAAATTTTAAGAATGAAAATAAACAAGATTTTTCCTCTTATATCGCTTCTTTTTTTTGTCTCTTGTGCTTCAAAAAAAGATGTTTATTATTTCCAAGATATTGGGAAGACATCCTTGCAAAAGAGTTTTGAATTCCTAAATATCCAGCCTGGGGATATTCTTGATATTCAAATAAAAGCCCTAAATCCTGAAAGTGTGATTATATTTCAGCGTCAAAATTTAAATACAAATGTTCAAAATCAAATTCAAAACCGAGTTGTAGATGGCTATTTAGTTGGTGAACATGGTAATATTAATTTGCCAATAATTGGCTCCATACATGCAACTGAAAAAACAACATATAGTCTAGCCTTGGAAATTCAAGAAGCACTTAGACCTTACATAAAAAATCCATCAGTTAATATCCGCCTTCTGAATTTTAGAGTTTCAGTTTTGGGGGAAGTCAGTAAACCTGGCACATATACAATAATGGAAGAGCGAATCAGTATACCACAAGCTCTTGGGCTTGCTGGGGATTTAACCATAAACGGCGATCGAAATCATGTGCTTGTTACTAGAAATAAAGAAGGCAAAAAAATTAGTTATGTTATTGACCTCACAAATTCTGAATTTTTACAGTCTGATTTTTATTTTTTACAACAAAACGATATTATCTACGTACGTCCAAATAATGCCAAAGTCAAATCTTCCGGACTCGTTGGTAATGTAGCCACGGCAAGCTCAGTTCTGTCTCTTATTCTTAGCTTAATTATAGTAATTACTCGTTAATGAATGCATTCCAAGAAAATACAAATTTAAATGAAGACGACAGTGTAAATATTGTTAGAGAAATCCGATATTACTTCTTTTTTTGGCCATGGTTTTTGTTGTCTTTTATAATTTTTATGTCTTGTTCATATGTTTATCTTAGGTACACAAGTACAACATATCTTACAACATCAACCTTACAAGTTAAAGATTTATCATCTGATCCGTCATCCTTTTTATCACAAAAGTCTGGGGCAATGTTTAATTTGAACAGGACAAAAATTGATAATTATATTGCCCAAATAAAAGCAAACCAAAACATTCGAAATGTTGTTAAGACTTTGGATTTACGAAATTCAATTTATAATGTTGGTCGCATAAAAAAATCCATTGTTTTTGGTCCTGAAATACCTTTTAATATAGAATATAAGACTGACGATACCTTTGATGAAATAATATTAAAACTTAACCCAACAAATAGTTCAATTAAATTTGATGATGAAACAATCACCTTCAATCCAATTTATCCTCTCGAAACTGACCATTTTATTTTAACAGTTAATTCAGTTGATGATAATATTACCAATGAATATTTGATTATGAGGTCATCTGAGCAAAATGCATTTTATTCTTTATCTAACCAAATTGATGTGAATTCAAGTAGTAAAGAGGGAGATAATTTGGATATTGATATTAGGGGTCCAAATATTAATAGAAACGAAGCCATTATAAATAGCTTAATTAATGCTGCACACAATTCGCAAGTTAGCGATAAGCAAGAAATTTATACACTATCAATAGATTTCATAAATGATAGACTAATAACTATAAAAAATGAAATCGATTCGTTAAGTTTAGAGACAACTGGTTTCAAGTCCGACAATTTAATTTTTTCAGCTAAAGCACAAACAACTACAGCACTATCCAGTATTTCAATAATTGATGAAGAAAAATTCATGCTTGAAACGCAGAAGGCCCTTTCAGAATCTCTTAAGAAAAACCTTGAAGGTCAAGATGATTATAGTTTACTACCATCCAATATTGGTCTTACAAGCGGAAACGTTAATGAATTGGTGTTGTCATATAATGAAATGGTTTTAAATAGAAAAAATCTTCTAGCAGGTGCTACCACAAAAAATCCCTTAATAGTCCAAATTAGCGGACAGTTAAAGGATTTAAAGATTAATATTATCACAAGTATCAATAATTATATTTCAAGCATAGACACTTCTTTAAAAAAGTTCAAAGAGTTAAAAAGTAGAACAAGTAAAGAAGTTTCAAAAATTCCTGGGCTTGAGGCTTCTTTACTTGGTTTTGAGAGAAAACTTCAAATTGCGGA
>CESW01005659.1_pt1 | contig 12039 bp, 12 predicted proteins | sample 531171 | NCBI WGS metagenome assembly CESW01 (sample SAMEA2621859, study PRJEB7988) | marine metagenome | biome: marine biome (ENVO:00000447); feature: surface water layer (ENVO:00002042); material: "saline water (ENVO:00002010), including plankton (ENVO:xxxxxxxx)" | depth 5 m
AATGAAAGCAAAATTCAGACTAGACCTGCTTGGACATTAATTCATAAAATTAAACATTTTAAAAAATGTCCAAAAGATGATTTGAGTGTATCAAAAAAGTATTTTAATAAAATTATAAGTATTCCTAGTTCACCTGGATTAATTCTTTAAATCAAAAAAAATTTTATATTTGATTTTTTTTAAATCTTTTTTTTTTATCTTTTGTAAATAATCAACAATTTTTTTACTAGCGCCACCTTTTCCGTAAGGACTCTGAATATTTTTAAATTCTAAACGAAAATTACGAGCAAATATTTTTTTGATGGCATTATTAATATTTTTTTCTTCCATTTTGACATCAATAATACTTTTGACTCTTATTCTGCCATCTTGTCTATTTCCAATATTAATTGTTGGTTTTTTGAAATATGGAACTTCAGCCATACCGCTTGATGAATTACCTATTACAGCATCACACAATGTAATTAATGAATGGTACATTTTCATTCCAAGAGAACTAAAAATTTTACAATTTTTATTATTTTTTTGAAAATGTTTAATTTCTTTTAAAATTCTTAAATTATACGTATCTGCATTTGGTATTGTAAAAAAAAAATTAGTATCCTTTAATTTTTTTAGAGCCTTCAGTATTGGAATAATAGTCTGTTTATTTAATGAATTAGTTTCGGGATGAAATGTGATTAAGAGATTTTTTTTCAAAAACTTTATATTCAATTTTTTTTCAATCTCTTTTTTTTTGAATAATTCTTTAATTTGAATATTATCAACTCCCAATCCACCTACATTGATTACATTTTTTGGATTTTCTCCAAGTTGAATAACTCTTTTTTTATAAATTTCATTTGCAACAAAATGAATATTTGCCATTTTTGTAATTGAGTGTCTGATTGCATCATCAATAGCTCCAAAAGTACTTTCTCCACCATGAATATGCACAATTGGTATTGAACTAATGTGTGCTGCTATCACTGCAGAAAAAATTTCGTACCTGTCTCCCAAAACTATTATTAAATCGGTTTTGTTTTTTTTGAAAAAACTTGAAAATTTTTTTATGCCTAGCGAAATATTATTTGATATGTCATAGGGTGAGTCTGAGTAAATTTTAATATTAATTTTTTTAAAAACATTAATTTTATCTTTATATATTTGATCAATAGTATTTCCATGTCTTCTTGATAAATGAGAGCCAGTAACAATAAATTTTGTATTAAATTTTTTTTTGGTTTTTTGAATTTTTTCATACAAGTTTTTTAATAAATAGTAATCTGCTCTTCCACCAGAAATAATATGTATTTTTAATGTCAACTTTTAAATTCCTCAATTTTATTTATTAGTTGCATTATGTATAATCCCTCTTCATATGTCGCAGCAATATCATTTTTATTTGAAATGACATGTTTTAATTGATTAAAATAATTCAATTCATAATGATTTAATTTCCATTTTTTTTTTATTATCTTGTTTTTTTTGAATAATTTCACTGATTTAGCAATTAAGTCGGCTTCAATATTGATATTATTTCCAAAAATATAAATTTTTCTTTTTAAAATTTTTGAAAAAAAATTTATAGATAAAGTTATGTCCTTAACATTTTTTGCCCAACCATTAATCAAGAGATTGTCATCTGTATTAATCTTTAAATTTGAAATTTTATTATTTTTTGCAAACCTAATTTTAATTTTACCAAATATCCAACTTATAAAATCTATTTCATGACTCAAATCTCTCAAAACTCCCCCTCCCAATTTTTTTTGAGCACTTGATGTTTTTATATAATTTCTCTTAGGTCTCCAATCAGGTAAATAGGAGTAATTTTGCGAAATGATACTGTAAATTTTTTGATTTTTTACGTGTTCTCTTATAAAATTTATTACAGGATCAAATCTAAAATGATATCCAATAAAGTATTCATTTCTTTTTGTTGTAAGTTTTGATTGATTTTTAAATAACGGTTTTTCAATTAAAACTTTTTTATTTTCAAAATATTTTTCTACTAATTTAACGTATTTTAAATGCAAATTAGTTGTCGTAGAAATTATGATTATTTCTGGATCAAATTTTATAGCTGATTGAAAATCGTTAACTTTATTAGGTATTTGCTTTTGGGAGCTTAAAATTTTGACATTATTTGAAATTGAGAATTTTTTAATAATCTTATAATGTCTCCTTCCAATTGATCCAAAACCTATAATTAATATTTTCTTGTTTTTTTGCATTACAAAATTTTGTAATTTGGTTTCCAAATTCCTTTTACTTTTTTAAATAATTTTTTATTTACATGTTTATCAATTATTTGAAAAAATTTGTTTTTACTCATCGAAAAATAGTTAAGATAATTTTTAAGATAGATTTCTGGAAAATGACCATCATACAATTTAACTAAATTTTTAGCTTGATCTCTATTCATAGATCCTCTCCTAATTTCTATACCAGCGTCCTGAGTTGCTCTACCAAATCCAAATTTTAAATACATTAAATAGTAATGAAGAGCAGCTAATTCCTGATCGTTTTGTGCAAAATTGGTAAATGTTCCAGTGTTTGATGACTCTAATTCCTCAAGGTCCATAAATTTTTTTGCTGTTAAATAATTTTTGTAAGAGTCCCAATGATCAAAATAACTATAATGAGCTATTTTTAAATTTTTATTCAATTTTTCTGGAAATGAAAACCAGAACTGCTCGTTTTTTTTAAATCTGCTTTTTTTTAAAATATGATTATAAGTATTGTTCAAAAAAATTTTTTTCATATATTCCGTTCCATAAAAAGGAGTATATTTATACTTAGTAGATCCGCCGTATTCTACCTCACCGTCTTCACCATACATTACCAAATTAATATCAAAGCTTTTTGCAATCCTAAGAACAGCAGTATGAATAGCTATCATCCATCCATAATAACCTTGCCCAAAATCTTCAAAACCAATTTTGTCTAATTTTCTAACTAGACTATGATTTATGGTAATATGTACATGATCAAAATCTTTTTTTAAAAAATTAAACAAATTTTTTTTTCCGACATCAAGCTCATATGATGGTCTTACAGTTACACACAAAACTCTTGCATTAAATTTTTCTCGCAATGAATATGCTACATATGATCCATCTTTCCCACCGCTTACAGGCACTAAGCAATTAAATTGATTTTTATCTTTATCTAGATGGCTATTTAAAAATTTCTTTCTCCTATCCCAATTAATTTTTTTTTTTTCAGCTGACCAAACACAAGCATTACAAATACCCTTTTTATCAAATTCTATTCTTGGTCGAGTAGACATATTAAGACAATTTTTACACCAAAAAATTTTCATGTTTTAAATAGATTTACTTAAACTTTTTTATAGTTTTTTCGAATTCCTCCCATTGACCTACATCCATCCATTGACTCTCATTTATTCTATAAATTCCAATTTTGATATTTTTAGATAGTTTCTTGATTAAATCTGTAGTGTGTAAAAATTTATTTTTTGGAATTTTATTAAGAATACTTGATCTAATCATATAAAGTCCTGCGTTAGCAAGATATTTATATTTTGGTTTTTCCTCAATATGTTTAAATTTATTCTCTTCATTTAAATTTATAACACCATAGGGGATAGTAGAGTTTTTAGAAATAGCCAGTATAGTTATGTCGTTTTTATTTTTTAAATGATAATGGGCTATCTTAGAGTAATCAACATTTGCTATTGTATCACAATTTACAAGAAATATATTTTTGTACTTATTTTTTTTAAGAAGACTTAAAGAACCAATTGTACCTAATGGTTTTTTTTCCTCTATAAAACTTATGTTAAAATTAGGTTTTTTTTCCTTAAAAAAAGCCCTTATTATCTGAGATTTAAAATTTACCGAAAGAATAAAATTATTTATCCCATAATTAAGAAATTTATCTATAACAACTTCAATTACAGTTTTATTTTTAATTGGTATAAGTGCTTTTGGCAAAATATTTGTAAAAGGAAATAGTCTTTTTCCAAATCCTCCAGCCATAATTACTACCGGTATATTACCAAAACGAAATTGAACTTTTGATTTTATTTTTTTTTGTTTATCATTTGTAACAAAATCGATAACCTTATTATTTTTATCAACAACAGGCAGAAATGATATCTTATATTTTTCTATTAATCGTTTAACTTCTTTTTTAGTAAAAGCACCCTTTTGAATAAATTTAGATTTTTTATTATAAATTTTATCAATAGTCTGATTAAGGTTATTGTTTTTTAAAATAAACTTTCTCAAATCACCGTCTGTTAATGTACCTAAGAGATAATCGTTTTTATTAACGACAATTAAACCCTTTAATCCATTTTTTTTTATCAATTTCATAGATTTTCTAATATTACTCTTTGGATATATAAAAATTTTTTTTAGTTTTTTAATCATAGAAGCTTAGCTACGTTAATACCTGATTTAATAAGATTTTCTCTGGTTTTTTTTAATCCATCTCCTAAAAAATTAAATAGATTTGCAGTTATGACACCCGAAACTTTTGGATTTTTTAATATTATTTTAAAATGATCGTATTTACCAGCACCACCCATAAGTAATAAAGGTTTTTTAAAATTTTTTTTTAGCCTTAATAAAATATTTTTATCCATACCCTGTCCTGTTCCATCATAATCCATTGAGTTAAGCACAATCTCTCCACAGTTTTTTTTTTCTAAAATGTTCAAAAAATTAATAAAATTGACGTTCTCTTTTTTTGTTCCTGAGTTTGAGAAAAGTTTAATTTGGCCATTTTCATTTTTGTAATCAATAGATATTGATATTGCTTGAGCTCCAAATTTATCTGAAATTTTTTCAATGATATTTATGTTTTCAAAACAGCATGTATTTAGAATAATTTTATCAGCCCCATTTTCAAAAAATTTCTGAGCGATAAATAGTGTTCTTATTCCTCCGCCTAAAGTAATAGGGACAAAAATTGTTTTTCTTAATTTATTGATAGTTTCTAAAAAAAACTTGTTATCAGTTTTAGTTGGATTTCTTTTTACTTGAATTATCATAAGCTCATCTACATATGTTGATGTGTTTTGAAATTTAAAATTATTAATTAACCATTCTAAGTCACCAACTTTTTGTAATTTAAAATTTCTACTTAAGTAAAAATACCCATCTTTAAAATACAAACAAAAAATAATTCTTTTGAGCATTTATTTCAATTCGCAAAATTTTTTTAAAAAAATCAAACCTGAATTATTACTTTTCTCTGGATGGAATTGAGCACCAAATATATTTCCTTTTTCGACGTAAGACACAAAATTTTCTCCGTAATTCGTTATTCCGGTTGAGATTTTTTCTTCCTCTATAATTTTTACTCTATGTGAATGTATAAAATAAAAATAACTATTTTTTTGAGATGAATTCCATATTTTTGATTTTTTGAAGTCTACTTTATTAAATCCCACGTGAGGTAATGGTAGTTTATATTTATTTCTTTTAAAAAAACTTTCACATGTCCCATTGATCAACTTGAGACCATTTACTCTTTTTTTATTCTTTTCATTGTGGCCAGTTCTAAATAGTAATTGCATTCCAAGACATATACCTAATAATTTTACATTTTTTTTGATTAATAATTTAATTTTTTTATCCCACTTTTGTTTTTGTAGTGTTTTAATACCAGCTTCGAAAGATCCTACCCCAGGTAAAATTAAATGAGTAATGTCGCTTAAATTGGTGTTATGATCTACTACTTTACAATTGTAATTCAAAAATTCTAATGCGTTCTTAACAGAAGCTGGATTACCAAAACCATAATCAATAAGATGAATTTTCTTCTTCATTGTTCACATTTTGAACAAAATAGTATAATTTATATATATTTACAAGCTTATTAATTAGAATAGAATCTTATAATGAACTTAAAAAATCTTTTTTCTCTTAAAAAAAAATTAATTATCTTAATAGGAGGTGATGGATTAATAGGTAAGAAAATTCTTTCAGGCTTAATTCATTGTGGTGCAAAAGTTATTGTTATCGAAAAAAGAGTAAAAAAAAGAAAAAACAGAAGAAATGTTTTATATCACAGTATCGATATTGCTAATTTGAGAAATTTGGAGAATAAAATTTTCGAATTAATTAAAAAATTTGGTGTTCCAGATGGCGTTATTAATTGTTCATACCCAAAAACAAATGATTGGTCAAAAAATAATTATAAAAAAGTCAGTCTTGCTAGTTTTTCAAAAAATATAGAAATCCACTTAGTTAGTTTTATATGGATAGCAAAGATTTTTGCAGACGCTATGAAAATAAAAAAAAAAGGAAGTATTGTTCAATTGGGGTCTATTTATGGAAGTCTTGGTCAGGATGAAAACTTATATCATAATACAAATTTATCTGAGAGTATTTCCTATCCAGTGATTAAAGGGGGAATAATTAACTCTGTAAGATCTATGGCATCACATTATGGTAAATATAATTTAAGAATTAATAGCATAAGTCCTGGTGGAGTTGAAGATGGACAGAGTCTAAAATTTATTAAAAGATATACAGAAAGAACTCCATTGAAAAGAATGGCTAGGCCTGATGATGTTGTCGGTGCAAGTTTATATTTATTATCAGATGCTTCCATTTATGTTAGTGGCACAGACTTAAAAGTTGATGGTGGATGGAGCTCAATTTAATATTTTATTTAATGAATAAAAATAAATTAACTAAATATGAAAATTACAGTTTTCACATCTAATTCAATCAGACACAACTATCTTTGCCAAACTCTAAATGAATTTTCATCAGAATTAAATATCATTCAAGAAATAGACACTGTACATATTGGAAAAAATCAAAATCAATATAAAAAAATATCTAAAACTTTTTATAAATATTTTAAAAAAGTAAATAGTGCTCAAAAAAAAATTTTTAAAAAAAATTATCTTGAACTGTCTAAAAAGAAAACAAAAATTATTAATCTTAAAATGGGTGACTTAAATTTACTAAAAAAAAGTGATCTCTCTCCTTTTTTAAAAAGTGATATTTATATAGTTTTTGGCTGTTCATTCATAAAAGGTTGGTTGGCAAACTTTTTGATAAAAAAAAAGGCTATTAATATTCATATGGGGATAAGCCCGTATTACAAAGGTGCAGATTGTAATTTTTGGGCTATCTATGAGGGAAATACAAATTTGGTAGGCGCAACAATACAATACCTTTCTAAAGATTTAGATAACGGACCAATATTGTTTCATGCAATAAACGAATATCATTCCAACCCATTTATTTACACAATGTTATCTGTAAAGTCAGCAATAATCGGAGTAAAAAAATATCTGAAACAAAAAAAAAAATAAAACCAACCTTTATTTGGAATCCATCTTTTTCAAAATTAACAAAAAAAAAGTCCTTTAACGATAAAATTATAAAGAAATTTTTTGCAAAGAAAATAATCAGAAAAAATTTTTATACTAACACTTTAATAAGACCGTTTATTTTAAAAAGGAGATATTTTTTTAGATGAGCTTAAATGTTATTACATATCATTACGTAAGGAAAATTAAAAAGTCAAAATATTCAAATCTTAAAGGGCTTGAATTTAGTCTTTTCAAAAAACAAATTAATTTTTTTAAAAAAAATTTTGAAATTATTTCAATGGAACAGTTTTTAGATGAGGATTATAATAAGAAAAAAAAAAATATTCTATTAACTTTTGATGATGGTCTTAACGATCATTATAAGTTTGTTTTCCCTTTTTTGATGTCAAAAAAAATTAAAGGAAGTTTCTTTGCTCCTGTAAATTCAACCGAAAAAAGAACGATTTTAGAGGTACATAAACTTCAATTTATTTTTGAATATTATCAAGATAAAAGAAGTCTTTTAAATGAAATTCTTGAAATTGTAAGGAAACACAAAATTAATATTGAAACTTTGTATAGAAAACAGATTACTTTAATCAAAAAAAATGATCATAGATTCAATGATAAATACACAAATATAATTCGAAATTTAATTCAATATATTTTGCCTAAAAAAGTTTCTGAGATGATTCTATCAAAATACTTCAACATAATTTTAGGAAAAAATAAAAATTTTGTAGATGATCTTTATATGACAACTGAACAAATGCGCGAGATGATAAATAATGGAATGCATTTCGGATCTCATGGTAAGAAGCACGTTTGGCTCGAGTATGAAAAAGACAAAGAACAATTAAATGAAATAAATTCATCTAAAAATTTTTTAATTAAGAATGGAATAAATCAGGATTCTTTAACTATTTGTTATCCTTTTGGCTCTTATAATTTCAAGACTTTAAAAATTTTAAAAAAATTAAATTTCAAAGCTGGATTTACAACTAATTTTCCTAGGAGTAATAAAATTTCTAACAAATTAATAATACCAAGATATGACACAAATGATTTCCTGGACAAAATTTAAGATTTATGAAAAAATATTTATATAGAATTCCAGTAAAGAAAATGGCAATACACGAGGATATAGTTGAAGCCAGCATACAATTTTTATCAGATGTATCAATTTACGTTAGTTGTACTAATTTAAAAGTTGATGAACATTGGAGCGCAATATAAAAATTTTTTATGTCAAAATTAGAAAATAAAAATAAATTTTTAAAACAAGGATATTTTGTAGTAAGAAATCTTTTATCTAAGGAAGAGATATCTGAATTTTCTAAAGAAATAGATAGATTATATGATCTTGAATATGAAAAAAATATAAAAGTAAGGATGGGTATTCATCCATATGAAAAATTTTGGGGTATAATTAACAATAAAAAATTAATTGATAGTTTAAATGAAATTTTTGATAAAAAATTTAATTTTTTATACCAAGCTGGTATACTACAGACAATAGAGGGAAAAGAGTACCTTCATCATAGAGATAATCCATGTAGAAAATTTGGAGTAGGTCCTGATTGGGAGGATAATTTAAATTATAAAATTGCTCGGGTTGGTATTTATTTACAGAATTACGAAGAGACAAAGTTTCATCTTAATCTAATCCCATATTCACATAAAAAAAAGTATTCAATTAGAGAGTTTTTTAGATTCTTTCATAAAAAAACACGTTATCTAAATAAATTAAGAAAATTAAGAAACATACTCCCAAAGCTTTTTGGAACTTCGATCAAAACTAACCCAGGGGACTGCATAATATTTGACCCAAGAGTTTATCATTCTCCAAGTCCACACTTAGGTAAAAGACAAGCTATCTTTCTATCTTATGGTGAAGACAATCAACATTCAGATAATTTTATAACATATTTTACCAAATTAAGATCTGGCATAGAATATTCAGGTATAGACGAGAATTTTTTTCAATTTTTGAGGGATAATAATCTTTATAAACCATTAAATACAGAAATTAAAAATATTCCAGGAGCGTTTATTAAAGAACGAGAGAAAAAAAAATAAATGATAAAATATTTAATCAAAAGATCATTTACAGGATTTATTAATGGACAATTTAAAGAAACTTTAAAAAAAATTTTTAAGATAATTTTAAAAAAAAATAAGATTAATTTAGATGATTTAAATATGAAACAATTTAGTCTAAATGAATTATTTGAAAAGTTTGGTTCAGATAAAGGTATTTTTGACACTAAAAAAACTTTTGAACAACTCAAAAAAAAAAACCAATTTTCAGGTAATTACTTAGATTGGATAAATAGAGACGAGAAAGCAAATTATGATTATCAACTTGGAAATGGTTACTCTGAAATTTACGAGAAATATTTCCTTGGGTTGAGAAAAAATAAAAATAATTTATTAGAAATAGGAGTAGCTAATGGACATTCAAGTGCTAGTTTTTATAATTATTTTCACAATTCAATAATATATTGTTTAGACTCAAAACCAAAAAGTAAGTTTTTTTATAGAGGAAAAAGACTTAATTATTTTCAAACCAATATTTTTGATAATAATAAGTTAAAAAAATTTTTAGATAAAAACCTTACATTCGATATAATTATTGATGACTCCCAACACGATCAACATGCAGCACTGGTAAATTTAAAGAATTTTTTACCATTTTTAAATGTCGGTGGATATTATGTTATAGAAGATTTCGTATGTGATGATATGATTTTTAGAAAAACATTAGATTTTCATAGAAAGAAAAATAAAAAACTTAATTTCTACACCCAATTTACAATGCAGGAAATTTTTGAGAAATTGTCTAATAAAGAGATAATTGAGCATCAAATTTTAGATTCATCTTTTCAAGAATATATAATTAATAACATTAAAAAAATTAATATTCACTTTTTTGAAAATCCAATAGCTGGTCTAATAGTATTGGAAAAAAATAATCAATAAAGGAAATATTGAATAATTTTTTATATAAATAATGAAATTAAATTTAAAAATTCTTAAAAAAATTTACAATATCTTAGATAGAAAACAAATTTTTAGTTTTTTTATTTTAGTATTCATTTTGTTGATGGGGTCAGTTCTTGAAATAGTAGGTATAGGTTCTATACCTGTTTTTATCAGTTTGTTATTAGAACCAGAGACTTTGATTAAAAAGATAAGTTCTTTGAATCTCATTTATTTAGATGATTTACAATATATTGATTCAAAATCATTAATTTTTTATTCTTCTATTTTAATAGTCATTTTTTTTATTATAAAAAATCTTTTTTTAACATTTGCAATTTTTTATCAAGGAAGTTTTATAAGAAATATAAAAGTTGGATTATCTAAAAAAATTTTTAAAAGTTATTTATTATCAAATTATTTATTTTTTTTGAGTAGAAATTCCTCGATAACAGTAAGAACGATAATTGTAGATATTGGAAATTCTAGTATTTATATATTGAATATAATAAATCTGCTGAGAGAAATTTTAGTTTTGGTTGCAATAATACTCTTGTTACTTTTAGCAAATTTTGAGGTAGCAATTGGTCTTTTTTTATTTTTTACAACATTCACTATGATTTACTACTACCTTACACAAAAAAAACTTTACTTAAGATCAAAAATAATTCAATCCTTATCGTCTTCTTTGTTAAAAACAGTCAATGAGACAATTGGATCAATAAAAGAAACTATTCTTTTGAATGTCGGTAAAAAACAATTTGATGAGTTTTCAAATAATATTGCTCAATCTGAAAAACTAACATTGATCAATTATATAGTTAAAAGTTTACCAAGATATTTTTTAGAATTTTTAATTGTAAGCGTTATGATTTTAATAATTTTAGTTTTTACCTTACAAGGACAAGAAATAAATCAAATTATTCCTTTTTTATCTTTAATTGTTATTGCAGCTTTGAGACTAGTTCCGAGTTTTAATAGTATAAGTAACGCACTTAGTGCTCAGAAAAGTACCTTACCATCATTGAATCATATTTTTAAAGAATTTTCTATTTTAAAAAAAATTACACAAAAGGAAAAAAAAAATAAAATAGAATTTAAAAAAAATATTAAATTAAAGAAAATAAATTTTTCCTATCCAAATACCAAAAAGAAGATTTTAAATAACTTTAGTTTAGAAATAAATAAAGGTCAAAAAATCGGGATTATTGGTAAATCAGGCACTGGTAAATCTACTTTATTAAATATTATCTTAGGTTTGATTAAACCTACAAAAGGAAATCTTTATATTGATGATCAAAAAATAAATTTTAAAAATTCTTTCTGGGGAAATACAGTTGGATATGTACCACAAGACATTTACTTATTTGACAACACAATAACAGAAAACATTACATTTGGGTCAAAAAAGCACGAAATAGATAAAAAATTAATGGTCCAAGTTTGTAAAACTGCACAAATTTATGAACATATATCCTCACTTCCAAAAAAATTTGAGACTATTGTAGGTGAAAATGGTCACAATTTATCAGTCGGACAAAAACAACGATTAGGAATTGCAAGAGTTTTATATAAGAAACCAAAAATAATTATTTTAGATGAGGCAACTAGTTCTTTAGATCAACAAAATGAAAAAAGATTTGTTGATAGTATTTTTAGATTCAATCCAGAACTAACAATAATTTTTGTTTCTCACAAGATTAGTGCTTTGAGAAAATGTAAATTGGTATATGATTTAAATAAATTAAAGTACGTTAAAAATTAAAAGT
>CESW01030059.1_pt1 | contig 12035 bp, 13 predicted proteins | sample 531171 | NCBI WGS metagenome assembly CESW01 (sample SAMEA2621859, study PRJEB7988) | marine metagenome | biome: marine biome (ENVO:00000447); feature: surface water layer (ENVO:00002042); material: "saline water (ENVO:00002010), including plankton (ENVO:xxxxxxxx)" | depth 5 m
TTCTTAAAGCAGGAAATATGAGTTTAGGAGTAAATTTATTAATGTATCTAACTGAAATAGCCTCCAAATGCCTTGGCAAAAATTTTTTAAGTAAAATTTATGAAGTACACCACAAACATAAAATTGATTATCCGTCTGGAACAGCTTTAATGTTAGGTAAAGGTGTTGCGGATGGTAAAAATCAAAATTTTACAAATTTAATTGGAAAAAAATATTTAAACAAAAAATCTTTTCCATATTCAAAAAAAATTAATTTTAATTCAATAAGAAAAGATGAGGTAATAGGTGAACACGAAGTAAAATTTTCAAGTGGTAAAGAAATAGTAACTCTCAACCATGAATCTTTTGATAGAGCCTTATATTCTGAAGGTGCTTTAACTGCTGCTGCTTGGCTAATGTCTAAAAAAGCTGGTCTTTATTCTATGCGTGACTTGCTAAATTTTAAGTGAATAATAAAGAAAAGGCTAAAATCATATCTAGGATACTAAATAAAACTTATCCTAAAATACCTATACCGTTAAATTATAGGAATACTTTCACCCTTTTAGTTTCTGTTCTACTTTCAGCTCAGTGTACAGATGTAAATGTTAATAATGTTACGAAAGATATTTATCCAAAATATAATAAACCTGAACATTTTGTAAAACTTGGAAGAAAGAAAATAGAGAGATTAATTAAAAGAATTGGAATATTTAGAGTCAAAGCAAAAAGTATTTTTTATTTATCGAAGACTTTGGTTGAAAAATATAAAAGCAAAGTACCAAATACATATGAGGAATTAGAACAATTACCTGGTGTCGGCCACAAAACTGCTAGTGTTGTGATGTCCCAAGGTTTTGGTTTTCCTGCTTTCCCAGTAGATACACATATTCACAGATTAGCTCAGAGATGGGGTTTAACTAACGGAAAAAATGTTGTTCAAACTGAAAAGGATTTAAAAGAAGTTTTTCCTAAAAAAAACTGGAACCAACTTCATCTACAAATAATTTGGTATGGGAGAGAATATTGTAAGGCTAGGGATTGTTTTGGAATAACTTGTAAAATTTGCAAAAGCTGTTATCCAAATAGAAAAAAACCAATAAAGGTAAAAAAACCATAAATAAATGAAAATTCTAGGGATTGGCAACGCTATCGTTGATGTAATTTGTAAAGTTGAGGAAAAATTTATCACTCAAAACAATTTAACAAAGGGCACAATGAAACTTGTAGATGAAGCTGAATTTAAAAAACTATTATCAACTCTTAAAATAGAGGAGACTGTTTCTGGTGGATCTGTTGCAAATTCAATAGTAGGTCTGTCACAACTTGGAAATAAAGTGGGCTTTATAGGTAAGGTAAGTGACGACAATTTAGGCAATAAGTACGAAGAAGGTTTAAGAAAAGAAAATGTACGGTTTTTCTATTCAAAGAAAAAAGAAGTAATACCAACTGGAACTTGTTTAATATTAATTACGCCTGACTCTGAAAGAACCATGGTAACGTTTCTTGGCACTGCAGGAAAAATAAATGAAAATGATATTGATGTTAAAGCAGTAGAAAATAGTGAAATATTATTTTTAGAAGGCTACCTTTGGGACGAGGGTGAGCCAAAGAAAGCTTTTGAAAAAGCTATAAGAAAATCTAATAAGGTTGCGATGTCATTATCAGATTCATTTTGCGTAGAAAGACATAAGCCTCATTTTCTAGAATTGGTTAAAAATAAACTAGATATTACATTTGCAAATGAACAAGAAATAATATCTTTAATAAATGCAAAGAACTTTGAAGATGTAATTAATTTTGCAAAAGGTATTAGTAAATTAATCGTTATAACCCGTGGTAATGAAGGGGCTTTAGCAGTTAACAAAAATGAAGTTGTAAAGTGCTCCGCTAAAAATAATCTTAAAATTAAAGACCTTACTGGTGCAGGTGATTTATTTGCTAGCGGTTTTTTACACGGATTAATTAATAATAAATCTACTAAAGAAAGTTTAGAAATTGGAACAGAAATGTCTTCCAGGGTAATTCAGATTATTGGAGCTAGACTAAATTAACTTTTCTTTCTTCTAAAACTCCCTTTACCTTTTTTTGGCTTTACAACCCTTTTTCTATACTTGTTTGTAAAAAGATCTTTGGCGATCTTATTTCTTTTTTTCAAAGATAATAACCCTCTTTATTATTTAGAATAAATTTTTCATCCATAAATTTATCGTTTATTTTTTTTCTTAATCTATAAATATGTGTTTCAACAGTGTGCGTATCTGCATCTGTCGAGTAATTCCATACTGTTAACAAAATTTTATCTTTTGAAATCGGCTTTTTTTCCATCAAAAATAGCTCGAGGAGTTGGATTTCTTTTTCTGTGAGAATTACAGAATCTTTTAGTTTCGACAATTTTTTTTCATTTTTATTTAACGTATAATTTTTAATTTGGATTGAAGAATTTTTACTAAATTTGGATTTCGCAGCTATATTTTCGACAGTGATATTTATTTCTTTTAAATAAGCGGGAAGTGCTAAATGAGCATGGTAATTATTTAGTAATTCTTTTTGTTCAGAAACACATATTTTTATTAAGTTAGAATTATCAATAAAAAGTTTTTGACTCTTATCTTTTAATATATCTTTGTGAAATAAAATTATATCATGTTCATCATTTAAATAATCAAATAAAGGATTAAACTTTAAAAAAGGTTTCAGTTCATCTATTGTAGAAATAAATGAAGGAGGACCTAAAACTAAAACATTTAATTGATGCATATTTTAATAAATAAAAAATATCTTACTTATAACAAATATAAAGTAAAATGCGCTATAGGTAAAAGGGGAATTGGCCGTAAAAGAAAAGAAGGTGATTTAATAACTCCTATTGGTCAATATAAAATTAAGTACATTCTTTACAGGAAAGATAGAATCAAAAAACTTAAATCAAAAATAAAAAAGATTATAATAAAAAAAGATATGGGTTGGTGTGATGATCCAAATTCAAAAAAATATAATAGGTTAATCAATTTACCTTGTAATTATAACTACGAAAAGCTTTTCAAAAAAGGAAATTTGTACGATATTGTTATAGTGCTAAATTATAATATGAACCCTATTAAAAAAAATAAAGGCAGTGCTATATTCATTCATGTGGCAACAAAAAGTTTTAATAAAACAAAAGGTTGCATAGCTATTAAAAAGAGAAAACTTTTAGAAATTCTTGAAAAAGTTAAAAGCAATACTAAAGTTAAGATCGTGAACCAAATATAGAGCTTCCTATTCTAACAAAATTTGATCCATTTTTAATTGCACTTATATAGTCTGCTGACATACCCATGCTTAGATTGTCAAGTGCGAGTGATTTATTAAGTAGATATAAAGATTTAAAATATTTATCTGAGTTGTTATTATTAGGAGGAATAACCATGAGACCTATAATTTTTAATTTAATTTCTTTTATACAGTAATTATAAAAAGCATCTAATTCTTCAGCTGGTATTCCAGACTTTTGAAATTCATTACCAATATTAACCTGAATGAAATATTTAAGATTTTTATTCAAATTGATTTGATGCTTAGCTAAGTTATCGGCTAGTTTTTTATTATCAAGTGAATGAATGTAATCAAATATTTTTACAGCGTCTTTAGCTTTATTACTTTGAAGTTTTCCGATCATATGTAATTTTAAATTTTGATTAATTTCTTTTTGTTTGGTCCATTTAGCAAATGCCTCTTGCACTTTATTTTCACCAAAATGAGTATGGCCGTGATCTATTAGAGGACTTACGTGTTCTATTGGAAAAGTTTTGCTAACTGCAATTATATTTACAGGTTTTACTGGTTTTGCTGACTCAATATTCAATTTTATTTTATTAAATCTTTCAACTATTATGCTCATATGTTTGCCTTTAAAAAAAAATATTTTCTTATAATTGAAAGTATCAAAGATATTGATCTAAGAAACATCAAAAAACCTAATAAATTTATAATAATTTATCGTAATTTTAAAAAAAATGAGAAAATAACTGAGTTAATAGACTTTAGAAAAAAATGTAGGTCAAAAGGCGTAAAATTTTTTGTAGCAAACAACTTGTGGTTAACTGTTAAACTAAGTGCAAATGGAATATACCTTTCTGCCAAAAATACTAATTTTAATGCACTCAATTTAAAAAGAGCTAACTTCGAAATTCTTGGGGCAGCACATAACATTAAAGAGTTAAATTTAAAAAAAAATCAAGGATGTAAAGATATCTTATTTTCAAGATTATTTCAGGTATCTTATAAAACAAAGATGACATATTTAGGTGTAAATAAATTTAATAGATTTTTACTTAATATAAACAAGAATATTTTTCCATTGGGCGGCATAAATTATTCGAATTTAAACAATCTTAAAAATGTTAAATCTTGTGGATTTGCTATTATGACAGAGATAAAAAAAAAGCCGGCTATAATTAGCCGGCTTTTTTAAATAAAATAGTAAGTTAATTAAAACGCAGTTTTAACACTTACTGTTCTTGTATCGTCATCTGTACTTAAAGTGTATCCAGCGTTAGTTGTTTTAGCATCTTGGAAACCAAGAGTTAAACCACCAACTGTGTAAGCAACGTTAATTGCTTTAGTTTCTTGCTCAACATTAGTTCCACCAGTACCTATGTGCTTAGTAGACTCAATAATGTTGTAAGAAATAGCAAAATCGTCGTTTACCGCATAAGCGATACCTAAGATATCATCTTTGAAGAACGTTTCACCAGCCTCAGTAGCAGCTGTTGCTACAGCACGGTATGCTTTCTTCTGGTAACCAACTTTCACTGGTCCAACAGGCGCTACTATTGCTACAGTACCACCTTCTTTACCGTTTGCTTGTGTAACTGTTGTTCCTGATTCTTCGTAACCTAGAGTAATTTTAGCTCCACCTACTGGTGAGTCACCAATTACTGGTAAACCTGAAAGAGGTATTCCAACGTTAACTGATTGTGCTGATTTTGCACTTCCAGTTGCATCTCCTGATGCAGCTTTTTCATTGTTTGTTGTACCGTCTAGCTTAGGGTAGTAGTTATAGGCTACAGAAATTCCTGTTCCTGCTATATCACCATTACCATAGCTTAAGCTCATTGATCCATCCATACCTGAACCGAAGTCCGTAGAGTATGTACCTGATCCTGAACCGTTAGCTTCTTCAAAAGCTGAAGGTGTAATATCGTCAACAGCGTTTGCAGCATCACCAGAATTACCTATTCCAATTGTACCAAAACCTGTTGCAAGTTTCATTGTATGATCAGCACCTGATTCACTTAAGAAAGTTCCATCAGTGGCCATTGACCATGTCGCTGTACCAAAATCAGTGTCTGTAGATCCTGAAAACGTTAGGTCTGTGTTCATACCTAATGGGTTACCAGTAACGTTAGTTCCTTCTGATTGGTATGTAGCTTGCATAGAACCAGTTACTGACAACTCACCTGCGTTAACAGACGTGAATGCAAATAATCCAGCTACTACAGCTACGATTGTTTTTAATTGTCTCATTTTTTCTCCTATTGTTTTTAAAGAATATATAATTTATATATTTAATAGCTTTTTAGCCTATTAAATGTCTTGTTGCCTAATTATTGATGGAATATCTTAATTTTGAATAATAGTGTTGTATATATACAACATCAAAAAGGTGACAAATTATGATGTTTTTAGCCAATTAAATCCTAATACTTTATGATAACCTTAAAATGTTAATGAATATTAGAGTAAATATTTCTAAATTATTGGTTTGTTTATCTTTTTCTCTTTTGCTTGCATCTTGTGGAATGGGTGAAAAAGTAAAAAATATTTCTAAACCTGTGGACTTAAGAAATGAGCCTTTAGATCCAGATGAAAGAGCTAGAAGAAACATTGAACAAGGTAGAGGAATTTCTTTAGGAAATCTTGGAGGAAATAAAAAAACTACATATGAGTTTAGCACATCTAATCCGATGTGGAGAGCTTCGCTAGAAACTTTAGATTTTATACCATTAAGTACAGTTGATTACTCTGGCGGAATGATTATTACTGACTGGTACTCTGATAATTCTGATAGCAGTGAGGCACTTAAAATTACTATAAGATTTTTATCTAATGAAATAAGATCAGATAGTTTGAAAATAATAATTCATAAGAAAAATTGTAGAGTTTCAGCTGATTGTAGTATCAATTTATTACCTAATGGCTCTACATTAAATTCTGAGTTACGATCAGTAATTTTGCGAAAAGCATCTTTGTTAGAAAAGGCCGCTAAAGAAAAAATTAAAAAAAAATAATTTAAATCATGCATCGTTATAATTTTTCAGCCGTAGAAAAAAAATGGCAAAAAAATAAATCTGCTAATTGTATTTTAAGAACTAACTCTAATAAGAAATTTTATTGTTTAGAAATGTTTCCTTATCCATCTGGTAAAATACATATGGGGCATGTAAGAAATTATACAATTGGGGATGTTGTTGCTAGATATAAATATTTAAATAATTTTAATGTGCTGCATCCAATGGGTTGGGATGCTTTTGGTTTACCGGCAGAAAATGCTTCGAAATTAAATAATCTTCATCCAAAAACTTGGACTAAGAAAAATATCAATACTATGAAAGATCAATTAAAATTGCTCGGTTTGTCAATTGACTGGGACTCTGAAATTTCAACATGTGATGAAAATTACTATAAGCATCAACAAGAGTTGTTTATTGATTTTTATAATGCAGGCTTAATCTCAAAAAAGGAAACTTACGTCAATTGGGATCCGATAGAAAAATCTGTTCTAGCTAATGAGCAAGTTATTGATGGAAAGGGATGGAGATCAGGCGCCATTGTTGAGAGAAAGAAATTATCTCAATGGTTTTTTAATATTACTAATTTTTCTGACGACTTACTAAATGGTTTAGACTTACTTAGTGGATGGCCTGATAAAGTTAAAATTATGCAAAAAAACTGGATTGGAAAATCTTTTGGATGTGAATTAGATTTTAATATTTCGGGAAGGGAGGAAATAATTAAGGTTTTTACTACAAGACCGGACACAATTTTTGGAGCCAGTTTCATTGCTTTGTCCAATGATCACCCATTATCTCTAAAATTTACTAAAAACAAAAGTTTCGTTAAGTTTAAGGAAGAGTGTAATAAAACTGGTACCACTGAGGAAGCATTGGCAAATGCAGAAAAATTAGGTTTCGACACAGATTTAAAAGTTGACCATCCTTTTATCAAAGATAAAAAAATTCCAGTTTTTTTTGCCAATTTCGTTTTAATGGATTATGGAACAGGTGCGATATTTGGTTGTCCAGCACATGATCAGCGAGATTTTGATTTTGCAAATAAATATAATTTAGAAATAATAAAAGTAGTTCAAAATGAATCTGAAGAAAAACTTGAAGAAGCCTATACTGGAAACGGAAATATAATTAATTCCTCTTTCTTAGATGGTTTAGCAATCGGTGAAGCAAAAAAAACTGTAATAAAAGAAATTGAAAAACGAAAAATTGGAAAGAGAAAAACTTTATTTCGTTTGAAAGACTGGGGCATATCTAGACAACGTTACTGGGGTTGTCCAATACCAATGATATATTTGGAAGATGGTTCTGTAGTACCCGTGGATAAAAGTGAGCTACCCATTTTATTACCAGAAAAGATAGATCTTAATTCTAAAGGAAATCCTTTAGAAGAGCATCCAACTTGGAAAAATACATCTCAAATGAGCACCGGAAAAAAAGCTGTTAGGGAAACCGATACATTAGACACTTTTGTAGACTCGTCTTGGTACTTTTTAAGATTTTGTTCTCCTGGTCACAAAACTGAGCCATTTGACATTAATAAAGTTAATTACTGGATGCCCGTAGATCAGTACATAGGTGGTGTAGAGCACGCGATACTGCACTTATTATATTCACGTTTTTTTACAAGAGGTATAAGCAATTATAAAAAAGATTTTAAAATTTTAGAGCCTTTTAAAAATTTATTCACCCAAGGTATGGTTTGTCATGAGTCCTTTAAAGATAAAAATGGAAACTGGTTATATCCTGAGGAAGTTGAAAAAATTAGTGACTCTAAATATAGAAAAAAAGACGATAAAAGCGAAGTATCGATCGGTCCAGCAGAATCTATGTCTAAATCAAAAAAGAATACAGTTGATCCTGAAAAGATAATTTCTGAATATGGTGCTGACGCGGTTAGGTGGTTTATTTTATCTGACAGTCCACCAGAAAAAGATATTAAATGGTCTGACCAAGGTGTTGCTTCAGCTAAAAAATTTCTTCAAAAGATATGGAATTTAAGCGTATTAGTTCAAGAAAGAGTATCAAACGTAAGTGATAAAAAAATTGAAAAAGAATTTAATAGTGAAATAAATACTTACGTGAATAGAATTGATGAATCTATAAATAATTTTAAATTTAATGTATCGATAGCTCTTTTTTATGAAGTTTATAAGTTATTATCAAAATATTATGACTCTAAAATTAGCAATGAAACTATGAGAGTTAATTTTGTAAAAATAACAAAACTTTTGATACCTTTTGTACCTCACATTGCCAACGAATGTTTAGAATTATTAAATTGTGAAAATATTACTGAATGGCCTAAAATTGAGACTAAAAATAGTCCAATATTTTTAAATATTGCTGTACAAATCAACGGAAAAACTAGAGATGTAACAACTGTAGAAAATAACTTAGACGAAAAACAGTTAACAAAGCATATACTGAAAGAGTCAAAAGCAAAGAAATATTTGATTAATAAAAAAATAAATAAAACAATATTTATACGAAATAAGATAATAAATTACATTATTTTAAACAAATGAAAAATATATTAATCAAAATTATTTTAATAATATTTTTATTTTATGGTTGCGGTTTTAAAGTTGTCAAATTAAATAGTTTGATGAACGATTATAGTTTAGAGATAAAGACATCGGGAGAAACTAGAATAAATTACAAAATTAAAAATGGACTATCAATTAACTCAAATAATAAAGAAAAATTATTATTAATTGAAATTGAGACTAAAAAATTAAAAGAGACTAAAGAAAGAAATATAAAAAATGAAATAACTAAACACTCATTAACAATCATATCTAATATATCTTTTTCTGCTGATGGTAGTGAGAGTCCTGTCTTATTTACTATTAAAAAAAGTGGCGAATATAAAGTTGCAGAGAGACACTCAGCCACATTAAATAATGAAAAAAAATTAATCGATACATTAACGACAGTGATTGTCGATGAAATATTGAGGAAGATTAGTAAAGAAATTAATGATTCATAAGAGCTATTTAGTAGAGGAAAATCTAAATCTTCTAGCGAAAAATATTGTTTTATTTTATGGAGAAAATTTAGGCTTAATTAATGAATTTAAAGAAAAAATAGAATCGGTTAACAAAGATAAGAAAATCATAAAATTTACTCAAGATAATGTGTTTCAAAATGAAAATCTTATTTTCGATGAAGTTTATAACAGTTCTCTTTTTAATGAAACAAAAATTATTTATGTTTATGAGGTTACAGATAAAATCTTAAAAATATTAGAAGAGATTGAAAGTAAAGTAAAGGAAGATAAAATTTATTTGTTCGGAAATATTTTAGAAAAAAAATCAAAACTTAGAGCACATTTTGAAAAATCTAAAGATTATGACGTCGTCCCTTGCTATAAAGACAGTGAAATCACTATAAAAAAGTTGATACAAAAAAAACTAACTGGCTATTCAGGGTTAACGACGCAAATACAAAATATTTTGATGGATAATTGTGGTCTAGATAGAATAAAACTAAATAATGAACTCAATAAAATTAAAATATTCTTTAATGATAAAATATTAAAGTTTGAAAAAATAAATGAATTATTAAATAACAAAAGTGATGGAGATTTTAATTCAATTAAGGATTTCGCACTCAAAGGTAATAATGAGAAAACTAATAACTTATTAAGTAATATAATATTAGAAGTGGATCAAATCCCATTGTATTTATCCTCTATAAATCAAAGATTAAATAAATTAAGAGAATTAGCGATCAATGCTAAAAAGTCTAACCTATCAGAAGCCATGAAGAATTTGAAACCTCCAGTTTTTTGGAAGGACAAACCAAATTTTTTAAAACAAGCGGAAAAGTGGGATGGCAGTAAAATAAGGCATGCACTTAATAAAACTTATGAAATGGAATTAAAAATTAAATCTGATGTTGTTATAGACAAAAAAATACTTATCAAGAAATTACTTTTAGACATCTGCTTGATTGCTAATACTTAGTAAGTAAATCTGATACAAGCTCAAACTGATCTAAATTTTTGTACTCTATTACAATTCTTCCTGAATTATTTTTTTTGTTTAAAATGTTCACTTTTATGCCTAGAATTTTTTCAATTTTCTCCTGAGCTTTAAGAATATTTGTATCTTGGTATCTATTTCCAGTTTTAGGTTGTTTTTTTGATTTTACTATATACTCAACTTTTCTAGCGCTATAGTTTTTTGCAACTACCTCTTCAGCAATTTGTGAAGCGTTAGCAAGTCCTATTAAAGGCCTCGCTTGTCCAGATGTTAAAGTGCCTTCTTCAAGCATGCCTATTATATCTTTTGGTAAAGTTAAAAGTCTTAAAGTATTACTAACATGACTTCTGCTTTTTGACATTAGTTTAGAAATATTCTCATGGTCATAACTAAATTCCTCCGACAACCTTTTATATCCCTTGGCCTCTTCTATTGGGTTTAAATCATCTCTTTGTATATTTTCGATAATTGCAACTTCTAAGGACTCTACATCGGTTAAGTCTAAAACGTTTACTGGTATATCATGCAATCCAGCTTTTTGAGCGGCTAGCCATCTTCTTTCACCTGCGACTATCTCATATTTACCTTCTTCCGATTTTTTAGGTCTCACAGCAATTGGTTGAATAATACCGTTCTTTTTTATTGAATTGGTTAATTCATTCAATTTAAATTCATTAAAAGTTTCCCTTGGCTGATAAGGATTTCTAATAAGGTCGCTTATAGAAACTTTTTTTGTTTCACTATTTTTTTCAGCTGTTTGTTGTGCAACGTCTCCAAATAGTGCAGATAAACCCCTCCCCAATCCTTTTTTCTTAATTTTGCTCATGCAGCGCTTTCTATTTTATTTTTTTTTGAAAACTCCTCTGCTAATTTAAAATATGCTTTGCTACCTACACAATTTTTATCATAAATTACACAAGGCATCCCATGCGATGGAGCCTCTGATAATCTCACGTTTCTTTGAATAACAGTTTGATATACTTTTTCTTTAAAATAATTTCTTGCCTCTCGATCGACCTCTAAAGATAGCTTATTTCTCTTATCAAACATTGTTAAAAGTATGCCCCTAATAGAAAGCGTTGGGTTAAGGTTCTCTTTAATTCTGTCAATTGTTTTTACCAACTGAGTTATTCCTTCAAGAGCAAAAAATTCAGTTTGAAGCGGAACTAATAATTCGTCAGAAGCGACTAAAGACATTATTGTCAATAAACTTAAGGACGGAGGACAATCAATAAATATGTTATCATATTTTTGAAGTGTGTTTTGTTTTTCACTTGACAATATCTCCTTTAAAACAAATGCTCTTTTAGCATCACTAGCAGTCTCTACTTCTAGACCAGATAAATTTACGTGCGATCCTATAATCTCTAAATTATTTATTTTAGTTTTTTGAATGGCTTCTTTTAAATTTATTTTTTTAATTAAAAGATTGTAGACATTGTTATCCTCATTGTTATTGTTTTTTCCAAATCCTGTTGTGGCATTACCTTGCGGATCTAGATCGATAACAAGATTATTTTGACCCATTATGGACAGTGAGGCTGCAAGATTAATTACAGTCGTAGTTTTTCCTACTCCGCCTTTTTGATTTATCACTGAAATAATATTACTCATTAAAGAATTTCTGCTATAATTATTTTTGAATTCTCTTCAGTCATGCTTTTTTCTAATTTATAATGGTATTTCTGACTTTTGAAAGCTTTATTTGCCTCTTCCTGTGCGTTTTGACCCTTTAAAATGATCAATTTATGTGGTTTTTTTGCTATTTCACGTGAAACTTGTATAATTTTAT
>CESW01265365.1_pt1 | contig 12032 bp, 9 predicted proteins | sample 531171 | NCBI WGS metagenome assembly CESW01 (sample SAMEA2621859, study PRJEB7988) | marine metagenome | biome: marine biome (ENVO:00000447); feature: surface water layer (ENVO:00002042); material: "saline water (ENVO:00002010), including plankton (ENVO:xxxxxxxx)" | depth 5 m
AAAAAGCAGATGCTACTAGGTGAACGAATGAAGTAGTATAAACCGTTATTGTAACTATGCTAAGGTTCAAAGTGAGTTTGAGGACTTTTCAACTAAGCGAGCAAAATATTGCAGTTCAACATGTTATAATAACTATAAAATAGATTAAAGAGGAAATAATAAATGATAGAGATTGGAAATAAAATAGACATTGATTTTTTAATAAAAGTAATGAAAGATGGTCAAGAAACTGAGCAGCTTTTTTCTACACTGTTAGATCGCCCTACAATTGTTTCTGTATATATGAAAAATAACACAGGTAGCTGTGACAAACAGACTGCAAGTTTAGCTGAGTATGCATCTTGGTTTGCAGAAAGAGGATATCAATTGATGGCATTAAGTAAAGATACCTGTGGCTCACATAAAAAATATGCCGATAAACAGGGTATTTCATTTAGCTTGTTATCTGACCCTAAACATGCATTTGCCAAGGCGACCCACTCAATGGTAGAAAAAAAGATGTATGGGAAAGTTTATGAAGCCCCCTCTCGTTCAGCCTTTGTTATTGATACAGATGGTACTATTTTGGCTGTCATTGAAAAAGTGAATACTAAAGCGCATGCTGAGGAGTTAAAAGAACTGGTAGAAAGTTTATAATCTATTCCTTAAGATTAGCAAACTAATTATTGTCCAACAATTCATCCCTGTTTATATCCATTTAAAAAGGCATATGAAACGACTTGTAATAGTAGAATCACCAACAAAAACAAAGACCATAAGTAAGTATTTGCCTGAGGGCTATGAAGTAGATTCATCCATGGGGCATATAAGAGATCTACCATCTTCGGCTAAACTGGTGCCAGCTAAGTACAAAAAAGAGAGTTGGTCTAGTTTGGGTATTAATCCAGATGACCGATACTTTGCTATTTATGTCACTCCGCCAGATAAGAAAAAAATCGTTAAACGTCTAAAGGATAAATTGAAAGGAGTTGATGAACTCATATTGGCAACGGATGAAGATCGGGAAGGCGAGGCTATTTCTTGGCATTTATTAAAAGTGTTGAAGCCAAAAGTACCTGTAAAGAGAATGGTTTTTAGAGAAATTACTAAGGAAGCCGTTCAGAGCGCGCTGGATAATACCCGTGATATTGACATGAATTTGGTATATGCACAAGAAACCAGACGAATATTAGATCGCTTAGCAGGATATACAGTATCGCCCTTATTATGGAAAAAAATTGCTCCTGGACTTTCTGCTGGTCGAGTACAATCTGTGGCAGTAGGGTTCATTGTTCAGAGAGAGAGAGAACGTATGAAATTTCGAAAGGGAACCTATTATGATCTTCAAGCAATGATTCAAAAAGAAGGTGATAATAGTCAGTTTAAAGCAGATTTGACTTATGTTGGTAGTAAAAGAGTTGCCAGCGGTAAGGATTTTGATGAAAATACGGGTCGGATTAAAAAACCAGGTTCTGTTGTATTGCTGGATGAAGAAGGAGCTGACGCACTAGTAAACCAATTAAAGAAGGCTGATTGGAGGGTGAGTAAATTAGAGGTGAAAGTGCAAAAAAGGAATCCAGCGCCACCATTTATAACATCAACATTGCAGCAAGAAGCCAATAGAAAGTTTGGTTTTTCGGCGCGCGATACGATGAGTATAGCACAAAAACTTTATGAGAAAGGATTTATTACTTATATGCGAACTGATTCTACCAGATTATCTAGTCAAGCAATAGAAGCGGCGAGAGAGGGTATTTCTGATCAGTATGGAAAAGAGTATTTATTCGAGCAAGTGCGCAATTACACTTCAAAAGGAAAAAGTGCACAGGAAGCCCATGAGGCTATTCGTCCGTCAGGATCTCGCTTTGTTATGCCCGAGCATTCGGGTTTAGATGATAGAGAGCTGAAATTATATGACCTAATTTGGAAAAGAACTATCGCTACTCAGATGGCTGAGGCGAAATTAGAGTTTACTAATGTCAGTATTGAAGCAGCTTCTGCCGACGCAACGGCTAGTTTCCGTTCTAGTGGTAAGAAAATCTTATTTCCTGGGTTTTTTCGTGCGTATGTTGAAGGAAGTGATGACCCGGATGCGGCGCTTGAGAATCAGGAGCAATTTTTACCTAGTCTAAAGGAGGGTGATCGTACCGAATTACAAGATTTAGCTTTCAGTGAGCACGAAACGAAACCACCAGCGCGTTATACCGAGGCCACTCTTGTAAAAGAACTTGAAAAAAGTGGTGTTGGTAGACCGAGTACCTATGCGGCTATTATATCAACTATCCAAGATCGTGGGTATACAAAAAAAGAAAGTAAAGCATTAGTGCCAAGTTTTACTGCTTTTGCTGTAACAGCTTTGTTAGAAAAACATTTTCCAGATTTGGTAGATAGTGACTTTACTTCCAATTTGGAAGATAAGTTAGATGAGGTGGCCAACGGAAAGCAAGACCCGGTTGCTTATCTAGATGACTACTACAAAGGCGTTAATGGGCTAAAGACAAAAGTTGACTCTCAAGAAGATGAAATTGACCCACAAAAAGCTAGATTATTGGATTTACCTTTGGTGGATTTAGAAGGAATTAATGTAGCCATTGGACGTTTTGGGCCTTATGCGAAAATGCAAAAAGACGGTGAGGACATCACCACATCATTACCATTGGATATGGATCCGAGTGATTTAACTGCGAGTAAGCTCGAAGAACTTATCCAGCGGTCAACTGAAGAAGATAAACCCGTTGGGATCGATCAAGATACCGGTCTGCCCGTATTTGTATTATCAGGACGTTATGGCCCCTATGTTCAATTAGGTGAACTGACTGAGGAGAATAAAAAACCCAAGCGTGTCTCTCTTTTAAAGGGAATGAGTCCCGAAGAGGTTGATATTAGTTTAGCGTTAAGGTTACTTGCTTTGCCTCGTATGTTGGGTGAACACCCTGAAGATGGAAAAGTGATAAAGGCAGGTGTTGGCCGATATGGCCCCTATATCGTACATGATGGAAGTTTTAAGTCACTAACTAAGGACGACAATGTTCTTACGGTAGAGTTAGACAGAGCGGTTGAGTTACTAAGTCAAAAATCGGCCAGGAGAAGTAGCTCAGAACTTTATGATTTAGGTAATTTTCCTGACACTGATAACCCCATTAAAATAATGAATGGCAGGTATGGGCCTTACATTAAATATGGGAAAAAGAATATAGGTTTGCCCAAAGGAAAGCAACCTGAAGACATAACTATAGAGCAAGCAATTGAATTAATTAATGCAAAAAAGTAATCTATTTAATAAGACTCATACTGCGAGTTATTGCACTGCTTTGTGTTTGAAGCTGATAAAAGTAAAGCCTGCCAGGTATGATTGTCGCGTCAAAAGTAATGATAAGTGAGCCGGCATCCCGGTGTCCCTGCAGTAATACTTCAATAGGTATATCTAATTGATTATAAGTGGTCAGCTTTACGAAATGTCATTTATAGAGCGTGAAACTAAGGTTATACGATGGGTTAAACGGATTAGTATAGTTTGAAGCAAGACTAAATAAAGCTTTTGTAATTATATTATTACTTCCATTATTATAGGTTTTATAGACTTTTAAAGCCGGTCTGTTTGTGCTGTTACTAAACTCTCTAGAAGCAAAGCTTTTGGAAGATCGATTTAAAGAATCTTCGTTTCCAATTAGTATAATTCCATAATTAGGCATGCTAACATCTCGCCATTGATTAAAGAGCGTTAAAAAGTTGTCTGTATCCTTTAATGTGTATGTACCGTTGCCTTATATGCTACCTTCAAAGAAAAGCTCTTCAACAAAGTCTCCGCTCTTATTATCCCATAGTGTATCAGGATATACTCAGCAGGTTCATGTAGAGTTGTCTTCTGTTGCAGACATACCCTGTCTCTCATTAGCGGAGGTATCTGTACTCCCATTTTACCACATCCCTAGTACGATATATATTCTTATGTTTTGTGCTTCATTTTTGATTTTATTTATATTAATAAGTGATAAAACAGAATCAATAGCAGCATATTAGGGAATCTTTGTATCAAGATTGAAACGGATGGTTGAGCGTCTTAAATCTCCTTTACTTGTCATATCTGTATAAATCACCCATTGACACGTGTCTATTCGAAAGGTATTTTACTACTATAAAATCACTTTCAGCTACCATGCAAAAAAGAAGCAATTTTCATTTTACATATCCAATTAATATTGGGGAGCTTGATTTGGCTACTATGGTAAGTATGTACCGGAGTAGAGGAGAGCCTCGTAAATCAACGCCGAGCAATTATTTTTCTTGCGCATTGAGCCATGAGATACTTAAAGAGGGAAAATTTTGGTTTGGGTTATATTATTCTCAAAAAATTTGGGATGAACTTATTACCAAGGGAAGTGAGGGGTATCCTATAACAGAAACCGAATTCAGAGTATTAGGATCGGTATACAGTAGCGAAGATGAACCACCCCACCGCGAATATATAGAGCGTCATTCCCGTGTAGTAGACAAATTATCATATCTTATTGTGAATGATCTTAGGGGATTTGGTTTTTTAGTGGAAGACGATAGTGGTTATTTGCGTATAACTCCTAGAGGTGAACGAGCCTTACACGGTATAGCTCGAAGAATGTATGGAAAGCGATTTTTACCTGAAATGATTGATCATACACCAAAAACCGAGGTCCCTAAAATAGAAGAGGCTCAACGCCGACATCAAGACCAAGGAAATTTATTTAAATAGAATCAGTGATCCACTTGAATTACTAGGCGAAGTGATTCAGTAAGTCGAAAACTCCAAGTGATTAATTAGCTAAAAAGACTATTAATTTGGGTTTAACAATATTACATTATTTGTTGTGTTAATATCGGCTAGTCGCTCAGTTGGATCAATACTGATAGACCGGATGTTTTCTATGGGCACGGAAATGATAAATGAGTAGGTAGGTTCTACCCAAGGCCAATCCGACATAATAACCCGTTTACCGTCATGTTCTGCAGGTTTCTCGCCTCTCATTATTCGCATGGGGATATAAAATTCTTCTTTCGACTCGTCTGTATATTCAACCCAAATATCAAGTGGCGCTGGCATGAGACCCGTTCGCTCTAAATGTATTTGTGTGACTCCTGGTTGGCTCTCAACACCCTTTACTGATGTTATTCCATAATCAATTGTTTTAGTAGTATGAACAAAGTATTCATGGAACCAATCTAGAATCATCCCCGATTCTTTTTCCATAAGTCGAATAAAATCGAGATCGGTTGGATGTTTTAATTTCCATTCCTCATGATACCTTAGCATACCTGATCGAAAAGCTTGTTCACCTATTATGTAACGAATCTGATTCAAGTAAACGGCCCCTTTTGAATAGGCAGCACGACCATATGCAAAATTGGTATGATAATGGTCGGCATGAGTGGCCATAGGCTCTTCTTTTCCGGAGTCTACTAATTGTTGATATCCTCTCATTGATCCCGAATGGGGATTATCAGCACTCCCAAATAAATATTGCATGGTTTCAGAACTTGCAAAGCTAGTAAAGCCTTCATCCATCCAGGCATATAATGCTTCGTTTGTTGCTAATACGTTTTGATACCAACTATGGTAGAGTTCATGAACTGTTACCCCAACAAGGCTTTGTAAATTTCTAGCACCAGTGATTAAGGTCCCCATTGGATATTCCATTCCACCATCACCTCCTTGTATAGTGGTGAATTGTGGATAAGGATACGTGCCAAAGTGAGTATTTGCATACTCAAAGGCTTGAACAATTAATTTGGGAAGATGTTTCCAGTACTCTAGATATTTCTCGTTCTCTTCCGCTGTTTTATTCACAGCAAGTATGGGGTCTTGATATAGGAAGTGCAACATTGGGCCATTTGGAACTTGAGCTTTGACGTGGATAAAGTCAGGATCTGCACCCCAGAAAAAATCTAATACTTCATCAGCTAAAAAATGCCAAGTTAACTCATCGGTATCATGATTCACCTGAATTCCTTCATCTTCATAACCATATCCTACTTGATTTGGATTTTGTAATACCCCAGTACCACCCACAACATAGTCTTTATCGATTGTAATTTTAACATCGAATCGTCCAAAAATACCATGGAATTCTCGCCCAATATAGGGATTGGGATGCCAGCCTCTATAATCATATTCGGCTAATTTAGGGTACCACTGACTCATGGAAAATTCAACACCTTCTGAATTATTCCATCCACTTCGGCGAATTTGTAATGGAACCTGTGACTCAAAATCCATTTCAAGTATTGTCTGCTCACCCGGTAATAGTGGACGAGCTAAAGGTGCTTGGAGGATGGTGCCTTCCACATTAAAACGTAATTCTTGCCCATCTTGGCGTAGACTTTGAACCTCATGATACCCGATTTCATTTTCTTTAAGATTGAAAATCCTGTCGCGAATGCGACTATCTGGATCTTCAATAGTACGAGATCGAACATCCATCATGCTACCTGGTTGGAATGCGTTAAAATAAAGGTGGTAGAATACTCGATCAATTACATCTGGAGAATTATTTGTATAAATAATATGCTGCTCTCCTGTGAACTGATGGGCGTGAGCATCTACTACAATATTCATAGTATAGTCGATTTCTTGCTGCCAATAACCAGCTGTATAAGCGCTTTTTACACTAGGAGTAGAGGTTTCTTGAGCAAAAAGATAGGCACAACTTATACATAGCAAAGAAATAGAGGTTAGAATTCGCTTATTCATAGAATGTCTGGATTTAATATTGAGGAATCGATAGGACATTTTGACGATTTATAAAGATGTTCTTGAGCTAAAAGCGCGCCCCAAGGTTTCTTCATCAATATACTCTAATTCTGTACCCATTGGTATACCATAGGCAATCCTAGTGACTTGAACCTCATAAGGCATTAGGAGTTTGTTTATATAATATGAGGTGGCTTCACCTTCGGCGTCTGGATTAAGTGCTAAAATAACTTCTCCTATGGATTCTTCGCTCACTCGTTTCAAGAGCTCTTTAATTCGGAGTTGATCAGGCCCCACATTATCCATAGGTGAAATGATACCGCCTAGTACATGGTAACGACCCTGAAATTCATTGGTTCGTTCAATTAAATATACATCATTAAACTCTTCTACTACACATAGAGTTCTAATTTCACGTCTGGGCGAAGAACAAATAGAGCAAGGATCACTATCACTGATAGACCCACAAATTGAACAATTGGATACTTTTGTGGTTAGATCCAAAATAGCTTGTGCTAGATTCTGGGCATATTGTTTATTTTGTTTAAGTAAATGAATAGCTATTCGTTGAGCAGACTTTCTACCTGTTCCAGGAAGTTTGGAAAGCTGTTCTATGGCTTTTTCTAGGTGTTCGGATATAAGTTGCACAGATGATGAAAATAAGATGAAATTCTAGGTATTCTTAAATTGGTTGGAAATTAGAGGCCAAATTTTGACAAATCAAAACCAGGAATACCTCCGCCAGGTATCATCCCTTTGTAGGTGTTTTGTATTTCGGTCTGTGCCGCTTCTTCAGCTTTAACAAGAGCTTGATTAACCCCAGCAATGACTAAATCTTCAAGCATTTCTTTATCTGCCTCGTTCAATAAACTCTCATCAATTTCAAGTTGCATAATTTTTCGGTGCCCGTTGGCTCGAACGGTGACCATACCACCACCAACCTCAGCCTCTACTTGAATCTGCTCCAATTTAGCCTGGCTCTCTTTCACTTTTTCTTGCATCTCCTGCATTTTACTGAACATCTCGGCCATATTAAAATTATTCATAAATTATATATTTAAATACTTTGTTAATATTCTAGTTCAGCTCCAAGCTTATCAACTATATCTTTGAGAATAGGATCCCTCTGAATTAACTCTTTAAAAAATTCATAAGGACTTTTTTCTTTTGCTTGATTAGTTTTATTAGCGTTAATATTTATTTTTAATCGTACAACAACACCGAGATGCTCTTTTAACAGCAAACTTAGCTCTCTAGCTTGTTGATCCAGCATTTGCTTAGATAGCTGGTTATTACATTCCAACACTAACTGATCATCCAAGAGCCCGATGGGTTTTACTCGTTCAATTTGAAGCTCTAATATTTTAGGTATCCTGCCTTTTAAGCCTTTTAAAAATATTGGCCATTCTGTCATTATTGCATCAAAACTGAGTCGATTTTGATTATCCTTTACTTTACTTTTGGCCTTATTGCTTTTGTTTTTTCCGCTCGATTTTGTTTTTATTTTTTTTGGGGGTATTGATTCTGTAGTATCTTCAAGTCCGGTTTGTATCAGCTCTTTCGAGCGTCTATGCGGTTGGTCCTGTTCATTATGGTTGGCAGATATTATTGTGCTGCTGACAGTTTTTGGATCTGAAGAACTTCCTAGTGAAGGAGTACCTAGATCCACATCATCTAGTATGTGTTTTACTTTAGAGCGTTTCGATAAGGATTTTTTAACCGTTTCAATCTCATGTTTAATCTCAGCCTCCGCCATAACCTCTGATTCTTGAATTCCCTGAATTTTTGAGTTATGTTCAGTTTCTTTTTTTTTCATAACGTCTAAAACAGCTTCTTCACCTTCGTTCTTGTCAGTTTGATTTGTTTCAACCTCTCCAACATTTATGGGCAGACTTGCCACTTTCTTAATAAGTTTTTTTAACCCATCAAGTGTTTCTAAATGAACCATTTTCAAAAACATAAGTTCAAAAGCAATTCGAGGTTGACTTAACTCTTTGATCTTAACTTGTTGCTCACTGACTAAGTATAAGTACCTCATTATATCAGTTTGGTCCAGTGTTGACGCAGCATCAAAGTATTTAGCTTTGGTATCCATAGATGCCTCAATTAAGGCCATCTGCTCACCTTGCTTAGCAATGTATAGATTACGTAAGTGCTCCACCAGTGCCGCCAAAAATTCTTGGATATCATAACCCTCTTGAAGTAGGATATTAATGAGATGAAGTCCCGCGGATGTATCTCGCTTGATCACACATTCCATAAATTCAAACAAGCGGTCCGAACTAACTACATTTAAAGCTTTAAGTAGTGTTTTATGGGTGACATTGTCGCCGCAAAAAGCAATAGCTTGATCTAATAAACCAAGGGCATCACGTAATGCGCCATCGGCCTTTTTTGCAATAACATGTAGTGATTCATGATCAATGGAAATACCTTCATTAATGGTTATTTTTTCGAGGCGATGCACGATTTCCTCAACGGAAATTCGCTTGAAATCGAAACGTTGAACACGAGATAAAATAGTTGGAAGTACTTTATGCGGCTCGGTCGTTGCAAATATAAAAATAGCATGTTCCGGTGGTTCTTCTAGTGTTTTCAAAAGAGCATTAAAAGCTGCTTTTGAGAGCATATGAACCTCGTCCACAATAAAAATCTTATAGCGGCCATTTTGTGGTGGAATCCTTACGCTTTCGCGAAGATGATGAACATCTTCTACTTTATTATTCGATGCTGCATCGATTTCTATTATATTTAATGTTTGGTTTAGTGCTTCTCCATCAATCTGATCACTAATATCATTAATCACGCGCGCCAGTACCCTGGCCATGGTAGTCTTTCCTACTCCTCGAGGCCCACAAAACATATAGGCGTGGGAGAGGCGATTTTTCTGTACAGCATTCAGAAGCGTATTACTAACATGTTCTTGAGAAACAATATCTTTAAAGCTTTGTGGGCGGTATTTTCTGGTGAGGGCGCGGTAAATATTTGACATAATGTAAATGTACAAAAAAGCGGGACGATTTGAAGGTCAAAGCTAGTTATTCATAAGTCGTTCAATTTCGTCTCGTTCTTTGACAATGTGGGTCAGATTTTCATAGCCGTTTTCTGTGACTACAATATCATCCTCTATACGGATTCCTCCAAAGTCCATGAATTCGTAAAGCTTTTCAGCATTTAAAAACATCTGTTTAGAAGGATCCTTTAGCGCAGGTTCTAACACCGAGGGTACAAAATAGATGCCCGGTTCAATGGTAACTACCATACCGGCTTCTAATTCTCGCCGAGCTCGCAAGTAAAAAATACCAGGCCGATCAATCCGTTCCACCCCTTTTGGATATCCGCCAACATCATGAGTATCTAAACCTAAAAAATGACCTAATCCGTGTGGGAAAAAGAGGGCAAAAATATTAGCTTTCATGACAGAATTCAGCGAACCCTTAACGATTCCCATGTCGAGCAAACCTTCCATCATGGTGCTTGCAGACATCATGTGTAAATCCTCCATTCGTACTCCAGGTTTGATGGCTTCAATAACTTGTTTTTGAGCAGTTAAAACCACCTCATATACTTCTGCTTGATTAGCCGAGAATCGTCCATTCACGGGGAATGTACGACTAAAATCTGCCGCATAGCCCTCATATTCAAAACCTGCATCAATTAGAAAAAGCTCTCCATCTTGGGTTTGTCGATTATTTGAAACATAGTGTAAAATGGCGGAATTGGGTCCTGATGCATAAATCCCATTATATGCATCTTGTTGAAGGCCATTAGACATTTGTACTTTGGTGAAGATCGCTTTTGCTTGATACTCATACATGCCTGGTTTCCATGATTCAATGACTCGCTTATAAGCCTCATCGTTTACTTGGCTAGCTTTGCGTAAGCACTCCAGTTCCTCTTCGGTTTTGATGACTCTGGCATCGTTTAAAGCCTCAATCAAGGCCTCTGAATCAGTTGTTACCTCGAGTTTATGCGAATGAATCCTTTCCTGCGAAGATTCGTTTAAGCAAAAAATTATGGAGGGGTTTAACTTTTTCACTACCTCTTGTAGCTCATCTATATAATGCACATGGTCTGGGGAGTATTTGGATCGGTATTGATCCAGACTTTTAACATAGCCATACCAAACGGCATATTGCATGTCTCTTTTTGGCACAAATAAGTGAAATTCCTTAGAATCAATGTCTAGAATCGCAGCACAATCTGGTTCGTTAACCCCGCTTACATACCAAAAATTAGACTCCTGACGAAAAGCAAACTCATAATCGGTTTGGTAGCGGTTCATAATCTTGGCACCTTCTAAAAAGATGATTGATTCTTGAGTTTGAGAAAAAAGAGAATACAGTTTGATGCGATGTTTATGATGCATATCTACGATATATTTTATTGAATAGATTTAATAATATAAACCCCAAGGATACCGTCAAAATGAATGATAGCATTCTTGGATGTGATTTCGTTAGATGTGCCGTCCTGAACTCCCATGGCAAGTACTGAATCATTTAAAGGATATTTTACTCCTTTGGAACAGAAATTTTTTACAGGTTCAAGAACGGGGAAAAAAGAAATCCCAGTACCTACAGCTTGCTTGGGTGTGTATGGCGAGCGTACTAAGAAAAGTTCTCCATAATTGTCTTTAAATCGTATGTCCTCAAATCGGTCTAAGTACCGAAGAAGTACAGAAAGGTTTTTAAGGCTATGATCGAAACGTTTGCCTATAGCGCCAAGAATACACACTGATTTAGCGCCTTTTTCGAGCGCATACTCTAGACTTTTTTCTAGATCATTGGTTTCTTGATCGGGTAATTCCAATACTTTTATACCCTTGTGGCGTGTATATACAAAACTATCAAGATCTCCGACTACAATATCAGGTTTGTGTCCATATCCTAAATAGACATACCCACCGCTATCCGCCCCTATGTATAGTTGGGCTAAAGCCATTTCTTTTTCTAATAGATTTTTCTTTGGAGGGATTCCTCCTGCAATAATTAATGCATGCATAGACTGTAATGATAGTTGAGAATGTGCAAAGTTGCAGTGAATACTAACAAAGTGTTATTTATTGGGTTGTAATTTTGAAGTAATAATAAGTGATGGAAATGCACAAGAAAAGAACTGTTTTTATTAGGTATATGTAGGATTATAATGGAAATGGGATTGGTATATATGATTAAATAATTTAATAAAACTATATCTAATTAAATTAATAGTAAGAGAGAGAGATTGAAATAGTACTAAAATGTATGAGTACTAGATAAGGTTATTTATTTGAATTATATTATTTGAATTATAAGATTGCATAGTATAGAATTAAGGAGTTAGTAGAAAT
>CESW01067792.1_pt1 | contig 12028 bp, 9 predicted proteins | sample 531171 | NCBI WGS metagenome assembly CESW01 (sample SAMEA2621859, study PRJEB7988) | marine metagenome | biome: marine biome (ENVO:00000447); feature: surface water layer (ENVO:00002042); material: "saline water (ENVO:00002010), including plankton (ENVO:xxxxxxxx)" | depth 5 m
TATATTAAATGTTCCTACATTTTTAACATAATTTTTTATATCCTCTTTTTTAACACGACCACCTCTACCAGAACCTTGAAGAACATTGATATCTATACCTAATTCCCTTGCAAATTTTAAAGTATTTGGGCTTGCTCCAGTTGATTTAGATAAGATTTGTTGCTGAATAGTATTATTATTTGTATTTTCATCATTTAATTTATTTGGGTGGATTATTTTGACATTATTTTCATCTTTTTGAGTTGATATTTTTTCCTCAGTTTCTAATTCCAATATTATATCATTTTCCGAAACTTTATCTCCGATTTTTACTTTAACATCTAAAATTTTACCTGTTAAGGTTGATGGGACCTCTACACTAGATTTATCACTCTCTAATGTAATAATTGGATCTCCTTTATTAATTTTGTCACCGTTTTTTACTAAAATTTCAATGATTTCAACATTTTCAAAATCACCAATGTTTGGAACTTTAATTATCTCACTCATTTATAATTTTACAGGATAAGGTTTATCAGGGTCAATTTTATATTTGTCAATTGCATCATCAACAACTTTTGAAGCAATTTTTTGTTCTTTCGATAGTGCACTTAAAGTATTTATAACAATTGATTCTGTGTTTACTTCAAAAAATTTTCTCAGTTCTTTTCTTGTATCACTTCTTCCGTATCCATCAGTACCCAAAGTGATAAAACTTGATTTTATGTATGGTCGTATTTGATCTATGTGAGATCTGATATAATCACTTGCCGCTATTATTGGTCCTGGTCTATCTACCAAACAATTTTCAATGTATGTTTTTTTTGGTTCTTTATCAGGATGTAGTTGGTTCCATCTAACGATTTCGGCACCATTCCTTTGTATTTCTGAGTATGAAGTAACACTCCACACATCACTATCAATATTAAAATCGTTACTTAATATTTGAGCAGCTTTGATTACTTCATTTAATATAGATCCAGATCCAAATAGTTGAACTGTTGCTTTTCCTCTGTTTCTGAATTCTTTAAATAAATACATTCCTTTTAAGATCTCGTCCTTTTTTACATGATTAGGAATTTCTGGGTGTTTATAATTCTCATTCAAGGCCGTGATATAATAAAAAATATTTTCTTTATTCTCATGCATTCTTTTAATACCATCTTCAATGATAGTTGCTAATTCATAAGCGTAAGTTGGATCATATGATATACAATTTGGTATCATTGATGCCATTATTAATCCTTGACCATCTTGGTGTTGTAAACCTTCTCCAGCAAGAGTTGTTCTTCCTGATGTAGCACCAATTAAAAAACCTCTTGTTTGAGAATCGCCTGCAGCCCAAGCAAGATCCATAACTCTTTGAAAACCAAACATTGAGTAGAAAATATAAATTGGTATCATTTCAACATCATGATTAGTATATGCTGTGCCAGCGGCAATAAACGACGACATGGCACCTGCCTCAGTTATGCCTTCCTCTAAAACTTGACCACTTTGATCCTCTCGATATGAACTTAATTGCTCTGAGTCAACCGGTTGATATTTCTGTCCTTCATGCGCATATATCCCAACTTTTTGAAAAAAACCTTCCATTCCAAATGTCCTTGCTTCATCTGGAATTATTGGAACAAGTTTTGGAGCAATATCTTTATCTCTAAAAATTTTTCCTAAAATTGAAACAAGAGCCATTGTGGTTGACAACTCTCTTTCTCCAGAGCTTTTCATCGACGCTTCAAAAATACTAGGATCATTGATTTTGATTTGTTTTGCATTGGATGATCTTGATGGTATATATCCGCCTAAAGAAGATCTTCTCTCCTTTAAATATTGGATCTCCTCTGAATTTTCATCTGGTCTATAGAACTCAAGGTTTTCAACTTGTTTATCTGTTAAAGGAATATCAAAACGATCTCTAAAATAAAACATGTCTTCAAGACCTAATTTTTTTTGTTGATGTGTAGTATTAATACTTTCCCCTGATTTGCCCATTCCATAGCCTTTTATAGATTTTGTTAAAATTACAGTTGGTTGTCCTTTGTGTTTTATTGCAGCATCATAAGCAGCATATACTTTATGTGGGTCATGGCCACCGCGATTTAATCTCCATATGTCGTCATCTGTAAGATTTGAGACTAATTGTTTTAGTTCTGGATATTTACCAAAAAAATTTTCCCTTACATACTTTCCACCTTTTGCTTTAAAAGCTTGATATTCTCCGTCAACACATTCATCCATTCGTTTCATTAGCAAACCGGTTTTATCTGCTTTTAGTAATGGATCCCAATAAGTGCCCCAAATTACTTTTAAAACATTCCATCCCGCACCTCTAAAAGTTCCTTCTAATTCTTGAATTATTTTTCCATTTCCTCTGACAGGTCCATCTAATCTTTGTAAATTACAATTGATTACAAAAATTAAATTATCTAAATTTTCCCTTGCAGCAAGGCCTATTGCACCAAGAGACTCTGGTTCATCACATTCTCCATCTCCTAAAAATGTCCAAATTTTTCTACCCTGCTTTGGAATTAAATTTCTATTCTCCATATATTTCATAAACCTCGCATTATAAATTGAAGTGATAGGACCGAGACCCATGGAAACGGTTGGAAATTGCCAATAGTCTGGCATCAGCCATGGATGCGGATACGATGAAAGTCCTTCTCCACGTTTAATGTTTGCTTCCTGCCTAAAATTCATTAGCTGTTGACCAGAAATCCTACCCTCAAGAAAAGACCTAGCATACATACCGGGTGCTGCATGTCCTTGAAAATAAATCATATCTCCTAAAAAATCTTTTGTTTTTCCTCTCCAAAAATGATTGCATCCAACATCATAAAGTGTAGCAGCCGAAGCGAATGTTGCAATGTGACCACCAAGTTCAGGAGAGATTTTATTTGCTTTAACAACCATAGCTGCAGCATTCCACCTAATAAGTGATCTGATATTTCTCTCAATATTTTGATTACCAGGGGATCTTACTTCTAGTTCTGGAGGAATTGTATTAATATATGGAGTATTTTGAGTGAAGGGTAAATTTGATCCCGCAATGTACGCTTGATTAATTAGTTTTGATAAAAGATAGTGAGCCCTTTCAGCCCCGTCTCTTTTAACCACTGAGCTCATGGACTCAATCCACTCATTAGTCTCTTCAGGATCAATATCACCAATATCTGGATTAGAGCCATAAAAGTTCTGTTGTTTTATCTCTATTTTTTTTATTTGCGCATCTCCATTAGTTTTTATTTTTTTTTTAGTTTTTTCTTCTATAATTTTTTCTTTTTGATTACTTAAACCTGATAATTCAGCTATTATATCCCCTTGAGAAACTTTATCTCCAATTTTGACTTTTAAATTAGAAATCTTTCCTGATAAATTACTAGGCACCTCCATACTAGATTTATCACTCTCTAAAGTGATAATCGGATCACCTTTATTGATCTGATCACCTTCTTTAACAAGAACTTCAATAATTTCTATGTTCTTAAAATCACCAATATCAGGAACAGAAATAGAATTTTTTTGTTGATCATAAGAATTATCAGCTTCTAATGTATTTATATTGTCACTGAGCCCAGTATCTTGGGTTTCACCATCCATGAGACCTATAATGCTCCCTTGAGAAACTTTATCGCCTATTTTAACATTAAGTTTTTTTATCGTTCCTTCAAAAGATGAAGGAACTTCCACACTTGATTTATCGCTTTCTAGAGTAATAAGAGGATCGTTTTTTTTTATAGCTTGACCTTCTTTTACAAGAATTTCTATAATCTCAACGTCCCGAAAATCTCCAATATCTGGTACTTTTATTTCCATCTTATTAATTTGAATATAAATATTTATACTACATAATATCATAAATTATGAAAAAAAGTATTTTTGATTTAGGTAACGATGTCACCCTAAAAAAAATTCTTAAATTAAATTCTTTTAATCAACTAGAAAACGTTTGTTTTATTGAGGATTTAAACGATTATGAAAGCATAGTAATAGCTAGTTTGTGCAATATTAGCAAAAAAATTTTACTTATCGGCTTTGACAATTTGAAAATACCATTAATATGTTTGATGAATTCAAAAGATAACAGTAAAATTTACTTGGTAACAAAGTGTGAAAAAATATTGAATTTATTCTATCAATATAATGATCAAAATAATCAAATTTCATTAAGGGATGAGTCAAATAAAGATAACAATTATTATGAAGAGATAAATCAAAATGATACTCTAAAAGATAAGTTTGAATTAGAGGAATTTGATAAAAACAATATCAAAGAATACATAAAAAGGGATTATGACCTTAAGATTTATAATTTAGAAGGTATTAATAATAAGGAGCACTTTTTAAATTTAATTTGTAAAAATTACAGTAGTAAAAATATTAATTTCATTAGATCTAATTGTAATCAAGCTTTTAAAAAAAATTTAAATAAGTATGCATGTAAAATTAGTAAGACAGATCTATATTTTATTAAAAAGTAATTCACCCATCTAACCCTAAGTGAGTGTACTTAGTATTCAGATAATCTTTAATTGCTTCACTACCACCTTCTCTGCCGTAACCGCTTTGTTTTATGCCACCAAAAGGAGCTTCAGCCACTGCAACAACTGGGGTATTTATTGATACCATACCTGTTTCAAGTGCATCTGCGGTTTCGTGAGCTCTTTTAATTGAACTTGTACAAACATATGATGATAGTCCATTATCATGATTATTTGCTCTCTCTATGACTTCGTCAAAATTTTTGAATGATAACAATGGACTTAAAGGTGCAAACGGCTCTTCAGTCATAATTGTGTAATCATCTCTTACTTTATCAAAAATTGTTGGCTCAAAATAATATCCTTTATTAAAATTTGATGCCCTTTTTCCTCCGCAAAGTAAGTCAGCTCCTTCATTAACTGTTACATCGGTTAGTTTCTCAATATCATTTAATCTTTTTTCTGTCGTTATAGGACCCAGGTCTGGATTTGAAAATGCATCACCTAATTTTAATTTTAAAGTCTTTTTTACAAATAAATTTTGAAATTGCTCTTTAATTTTTTCGTGTAAGAAAAATCTACTTGGGGATATACATACTTGACCATTGTTTCTGTATTTGGCCGCCATCGCAGTGTCAACTGCTTTTTCAACGTTAGCATCTTCGTATACAATAAAAGGAGCGTGACCACTTAGTTCCATCGTAACTCTTTGAACTTTATCTGCAGCTTGTTTAAGTATTATTTTTCCAACTCTAGTTGAACCTGTAATCGATACTTTTTTTACAATATTCGATGATATTAATTGCTCTGAAACTTTTGCAGGATCACCCGATAATAAATTTATCGCTCCATCTGGAAAACCCGCTTTATTAATAACATCTATCAAAGACATTACACTACCAGGAGTAATGATATCTGGTTTACAAATTACTGAACAACCTGCTGCTAACGCAGTAGATATTTTTCTTGAAGCAAGTATACAGGGAAAGTTCCATGGAACCAAAGCTGCAACCACCCCTATAGGTTGATAGTAAACGTTCATTCTAGTTGTAGGAAACCTACTCTCAATACTCTGACCAAACATTCGTTTTGTTTCTTCTGAATTCCATTCAAAAATATCAGCGGCACCTTCTACCTCCCCCAAAGACTCTTTCAGAGGTTTGCCAACTTCGAGTGATACCCATTTAGCAATTGTATTTTTATTTTCTCTTATAAGATCTGCAGCTCTCCTAATTATTTTACTTCTTTCCCAAGGAGAAATTTTTTTCCAAGTATTAAACCCCTCTTTTGAGCTTATTAAAGCTTTATCTACATCTTCAGGTTTAGCATTGGAAGCCTCACCAATTACTTCTTCGTTACAAGGGTTGACTACCTCGTAGGTGCTTTTATCAAAAGATTGATGCCAACTTCCATTATAAAATTGTCCAAATTTATTATACATTTTTATTTTGATTAATAACTTTTTTTAAGAATTTAACAAAAATATAAGATAAAAAACATCCTAAAATTATTAACAAAGTGAGACTTATTGGCTTTTTAAAAAAAATAAAAGGATCGCCTAAAGAAATAATTAGCGACATTCTAAACTGTTCTTCTAGGATTTTTCCAAGAATTAATGCTAATATCATAGGTAAAATTGGATATCCATTTCTATTCATATAAAATGCTATCACGCCAAATATAATCATGATCCATACATCAAGCATTGAATTTCTTAACGCGAAAGAACCAATAATACAGAGAACAAAAATTATCGGCATTAGGTACTTAGTTTTAATTCTTATAGCTTTAAGAAAAAAAGGTATTCCAATTAAAGTAAGTATGACCAAAAAAAATACAGATACTGCAAAAGAACCTAACAACCCATAATAAGCCTCGGGAAAAGATGATATCATTAATGGCCCAGGTTCAAGACCATGAATTGTTAAAGCACCAAGCATAACAGCTGTTACTGGGTCACCGGGTATTCCGAGTGTTAGCATTGGTATTAAAGCCCCACCACTCATTGAGCTATTAGCTGCTTCAGGTGAGATGACGCCTTGTGAGCTAAAGCGATCTTTATTATCAGATTTCTCAATTTTTTTGGTAAGCTGATAACTTAATGTTGCAGCGATTGCACTTCCTGTCCCTGGAATTGCGCCAATAATTGATCCAATCACTGACGATCTAATAATATTAAATTTCGATTGTAAGATTTCTTTTAATGCATCAAAAACTCCAACCAGACATTGTTTAAAATTTTTATCTAATGTCGGAAATTTAAAATCCTTGCTTATAATTAAACTTTCAATAATGGTTGGTAAGGCAAACATACCAATCATTACCGGTATAAATGAGATGCCCTGTTGTAAAGTTACCGTATTAAAATTATATCTTGGGGTAGCAGTTATTGGATCAAGACCAATGGTTGCAACCATTAAACCAAAACACATACTTATATAACCTTTCATTACTGACTTTTCTGATAATGCCGAGACCAGTGAAAGGCCTAATAATACAAGTGCACACTGCTCTACAGCGCCAAATTTAAGAGCAAAGTCTGAAAGTTCTGGAGATATTAAAAAAAGAATTATTAGACCTATCAACGCACCGAGAGTACTTGATATCATGGCAAGACCTAATGCAAAATCTCCCTTACCACTCTGAGCCAAGGGATAGCCATTAACATTTGTTACAATAGAAGCTGGATTTCCAGGTATGTTAATTAAAATTGCAGGTATCGCACCACCTGCCATACCACCAACAAATACTCCCATAAGCATACCAAGAGAAGAGGCGCTATCAAGATAGAAAGAAAAAGGTAGCAGAAGAACAACTCCAATTGTTGTTGTAAGTCCTGGAATTGCTGAAACTAATATACCAAAAGCAACACCAAAGAAAATAAGTGAAATAGTTAAAAAGTTAAGATTTGAAAAAAGTAAATCAATCATTCAATAAACCAAATTTCTGGGAAGCTTAGTTTAAATATTTTAACAAATACTAAATGTGCGGTTACAATAGTTGCAAGTGTTATAATAATATTTTTAATAATAGGTATTTTTAATACGTAATTTAAATAAAATAAAAACAATGCTAAGACAAAATACATTCCTAAAATGTTTATAAAATACATTGGTATGAAAATTATTATTAAAAATCCGAGCAAAATTAGATTTTCTTTTTTATTAAACTCTTGCTTATTTTTTGTAAAAAAATCTTTTATCGCAAATAAAAAAAAACTAATAGATATTATAATTGGGAAAAGTCCTGCCCCGTATCCTTCCTGCATAGATATTGATGGAAATTGTAAAGATAAATAAAAATAAATAATAAATGCTGTTAAAATTAATACTTTGAAAAGTAATTCTTCTGTAATTTTGAACATGATTTTAACTAGCCCTATATTATAAATATAGGGCTAGAAAATTTTGTTAATTATTTAATACTAGCCATTGCTTTACGTAATAAAGCATCTTGTTTAGCTACATATTTAGGAAATTTATTGTGTGGGATAAAGTTAATTCCAAAACCTTTATTTAAAGCTGCATCTGCTAATGCTTTATCTTTAGCAGCTGTTTTATAAGCGTCAGATAGTTTCTTTATCACTGCTTTTGGAGTTCCTTTTGGAACAAAAACTCCTCTGAACTGATAAAATCCAAGGTCCATTCCAAGTGATTTAAAAGTAGGAACTTTAGGGTATGCTGCCATTTTAACTGGTGTTGAAACCGCTAACATTCTAATTTTTCCAGCTCTTACATTAGCCATTAATTCCGGCGGGTGAACTGAAATTGCATCTACTTCACCTGACAGTAATGCTGGAGTTCTTCTTTTTCCAACTGGAACAAAGACTACTTTTGCACCCTGTTGTTTCATTAAAACAGCACCAGTTGTGTAAGTAAAACTTCCTACACCTGCATGACCGATTTTAATTTTTCCAGGATTTTTTTTTGATGCTGCGATTAATTCAGGTAACGTTTTGTAAGGTGAATCTGCTCTTACTGCTATTGTTGTTGCATCGACAGTTACACCGCATACAAAATCCCAGTGTTTATAATCATACGGTAGTTTACCCAATATTGTTGTTGTTAATATTGAAGCAGATAACCAACCAATGTTATATCCGTTATTTTTTTGTTTACCTACAAAGTCAAAACCCACAGAGCCACCTGCTCCTAAGCGGTTTACTACTGAAATTGGTTGTTTAAGAACCTTTTCAGCTGCTTTCGCAGATAATCTTCCAGCAATGTCAGCAGCTCCACCAGCTTTGAAAGTAATTGTTTTTTCAATTGGTTTACTAGGATACTTTGCATGACTTCCTGCAAAAGAGTTTGTAGAAGCACTAGCGAATAATAACGTAATACCTGCTAATGCGCCTACGATTTTTTTTGTTAGCTTCATTTATCCCCCTTTTTTTGATTTAGTTTAACTAACACTCAAAAGATTAACTAACTCTTTTGAGATTTGTTTTTGCTTTCTCAAGAGCCTCACGTCCTTGTTCAGCAATTTTTTCAGCTTCATCCGTAGGATTACGATCCCACTCTTTTGGAATTTTATCCCAGTCTCTGTACACTGTGAAAGGATTTTCTTTTATTCCGTGTGGTGGAACACCAGTGAATCCTCTGTGTTTTAATCCATAAAGGTAATTGTTAGATATGCGATCTCTCCTAATTGCCTCAACTTCTTTTGGAAGAATATCAACTTTTGTCATACCTTCGTTATCTCCCATTTTACATAGAATGTTTCCATCATAATCTGTAACCATTGATCTACCAAAATATGAGTATGAATTATCTGCACCAGTATGATTTACGGAGACAACATAACACATATTTTCGTAAGCTCGAACTTGATTTGTAATATCCCAAATATGATCCCAAGGGTACATATATTTCGCTGGTCTTAAAATTACATTTGCTCCTTTCCAAGCCGCTTCCCTACTTGTTTCAGGATAGTCCATATCAGAACAAAGCATCATTGCTATTTTTGAGTCTTTTGGACCTTTACAAACATTCATTGTTTCTCCAGGCGTCCAAGGTTCTTTAGGGCACCATGGCATCATTTTTCTGTATTTCATTGCTACTTCACCATCAGAATTAATTAGCACCATAGAGTTATATGGTTTTTGTTCAGGGTCCGAGTTTTTTTCTACTATAGAAACGCAAAGCCATGTATTAAATTTTTTTGCTATCGCACCCATTTTTTGTGTGGACTCACCAGGAATAGTTTCAGCTAATTTCAAGTGTGTGGCATATGGATCAAATCCAAATCCGTGAGTGCTGTACTCAGGAAACACAACTAGGTCAACGCCTGGAAAACCATTAGTTGCTCTAGTTACATACTGTTCTATTTTTTTAATATTCCTATCGACAGTTTCTTTTGTAGTTGCTGCTTCTGGAGAAAACTGAACCATTACGATGCTCATAGCATCTTTACTAGGATTCATTGCAGGCATAATTATTCCTTTGTTTAGATTGTTTGAAATGTATTAAAACGTATTAAAAATATTTTGTCAATTTGTTTGTTTTAGCTTGACTGTTAAAAATAATGAATATATCAGCTAAAAACATGATTACAGTGTTTGCTAGCTTTTATCCTAACAAAAATAACGTAGAGGATGTAAGAAAAATCTTACAAGGTATGGTTGATCCCACACGCGCAGAGGAGGGTAATGTTACTTACGATCTTTATAGTATGGATGATACCGAAAACGAGGGAACAGAGACATTTCATCTGTTTGAGATTTATAAAGACAAAGAAGCACTAGATTTTCACAGGGAAACTGCTCATTATAAAAATTATAGAGCAAATATAGTTCAATATTTAACAAAACCAATACAGGTAAAGGTACTTAATAAAATAAAATGACAAAACAACAATTAATACTGACACAATACGTTGACGGTAAATCTAGCCATGGCAACGGTAAAGAGCACGAAATTACAAACCCATTCGATAATAGTTTAATTTGCAAACTTAAGTCAGCATCAAAAGAAGAAGTTGACTTTGCTATTGAGAACGCACACGCTACTTTTAAAAGTAGCAAATGGAAAAAAATGTTAGGAAGAGAGCGCGGCGAGCTACTAAACAATCTCGCGCGGATTGTAAAAAGAGATGTTGAGAAATTTGCATATTTAGAAAGTATAGACACAGGTATACCAATTCGAGAAACTAGAATGGAAATATCTACCTCTGCTCTACATTTTGAATATTTTGCAGGACATGCTGGTAAAATTGAAGGATCTTTTCAGGATTTAGGTCCAAGATTTAATTACATGGTTAGAGAGCCTTACGGTGTTATCGGGCAAATTGTTCCATGGAACACGCCATTTAAATTAATGGCCAGGGGTTTCGCTGCAGCTTTTGCATGTGGAAACACAATGGTAATAAAACCATCTATTGTTGCACCTTTAAGCATTCTCGCTTTATCCGACGCTCTTGCGGAAGCTGGATTTCCAAAAGGATCAGTAAATATAATTACTGGTTCGGGTAGAGTTACTGGTAAGCAGATTGTAGAACATAATTTAATTAAAAAAGTCATATTTACTGGAGGAGGCGAGGGTGGATATGAAATACTTCAGCAGACGGCGAGAAATGTAACTCCATCAGTGTTGGAGCTAGGTGGGAAAGGACCTATAATTGTAACAGAAAATATTGATTTTGATGAAACAATAGACGGTGTGTTAACTGCTGCTTTTGCTAGAAAAGCTGAGGTATGTTTTGCTGGAACTAGATTATATTTATCACATAAAATGCATGATAAATTTATAGATAGGTTAAGTGAACAAGCAAACAAGATTCCGATGGGCAATCCACTTGATGAAAGTACGCAACTTGGACCTTTGATGACGAAAAAAAGGGTTGAAGATATATCTAAGATTGTCGATCAATCTAAAAATGAGGGTGTAAATGTCATTTGTGGGGGATATAAACCTTCAGATAAAAGTTTATCTAAAGGAAACTTTTATGCCCCAACAATTGCAACAAATATAAGCCATAATTCTCATATGGCTCAAGAGGAAATATTTGGCCCCGTTCTGTCGGTTTTTAAATATGATGATCTTGACGATGCTGTTGAGAAATCTAATGACAGTGATTTTGGCCTAGCATCATATGTTTGGTCAAATGACATTAGACAAGCACACGATTTAGCACATAGGCTTGAATCTGGAAATGTATTTATAAATGCATATGGTTATCAATCAGAAATTCCTTTTGGTGGTTATAAGAAAAGTGGAGTAGGAAGAGAGCACGGATCTGAAGCAATGCTTGAGTATACTCAATCAAAAAGTATTACTGTTGGGATGGGAAGATTTCAATCAAGATTTAACATTAATTAAAATTAAATGTCAGCTACAAAGAAATCTCAGTTTTCTTTACAAGACAAAATTGTAAATGATATTCAGAATAAAATTGAAAACCAAAGTTTAAAAGTTGGAGAATTAATACCCAGCGAGGAGGAAATTGGGAAAAAATATGGTGTGAGTAGAGTTACTGTAAGATTAGCTTTAAATAAACTCGAAGCAAAAAATTTAATTATAAAAAAACAAGGATTAGGTACTTTTGTTAAAAGTAAAAAAATTAAACAATCA
>CESW01130249.1_pt1 | contig 11994 bp, 12 predicted proteins | sample 531171 | NCBI WGS metagenome assembly CESW01 (sample SAMEA2621859, study PRJEB7988) | marine metagenome | biome: marine biome (ENVO:00000447); feature: surface water layer (ENVO:00002042); material: "saline water (ENVO:00002010), including plankton (ENVO:xxxxxxxx)" | depth 5 m
TTTCAAGAGATCAAACAACCATTTAAAACAAACAAACATAAACAGGCAATGAACCGACTTGATGCTTATTTAAGCCAGCTGGATGAAGAAGTTCGATTTAGGACACAATTAAAGCCTATAAAAGCCCATACTGAAGCGGAACGAATAAAAGCTGCAGAAGAACAGCTTGAAGCGATTGCTAGGGCAAAGTTAGTGATAACCTCAAGAATTCATTCCGCTTTACCTGCTGTAGCATTTGGCACCCCAGTAATTTTTTTATCTGACGGATTGGAGCATCCCAATCAAAAAAGTAGATTAGAAGGAATGGAGAATTTTTTTAGGATCACCACCACTCATAAATTAAAAAGCCAAGGCAGCGAACTCCCTGAGCCAAAAAAAATACCGAAAGTAATCTTAAATCGTTTTGAAAAAGAGCTTAGATCTTTTTTAAAAGATTAAAAAAAGGCTAAATAAAAATAACGATTAGTCGCTATCTTTGCAATAAATAACTTTAAATGAATGTACTAGTTATTGGTTGTGGCGGCAGAGAGCATACCCTGTGCTGGAAACTAAATCAAAGTGAACAATGTGATAATTTATATGCCGCTCCTGGCAATGCCGGAACAGCAGAATGTGCAATAAACATCCCTTTGGCAGTAACTGATTTTAAGAGAATCAAACAAGCAGTTATTCAATACCAAATAGATCTTGTAATAGTTGGTCCGGAAGAGCCCCTTGTCAAAGGGATTCACGACTTTTTTTTAGAAGACAAGGCAATTTCTAATGTGGGATTTATTGGTCCACAAAAAGCAGCTGCAACGCTTGAAGGCAGTAAAGCTTTTGCAAAAGAATTTATGTTCCGACATCAAATCCCTACAGCAGCCTATAAGGAATTCACCGCAGCAAATGTTTCGGAGGGAGAGCTTTATTTAGAAAACACCACTTCCCCTTATGTACTGAAAGCTGATGGACTTGCGGGAGGAAAAGGAGTCGTAATCATAGAGAATTTGGAAGAAGCCAAAAATGAACTAAGACTAATGCTGTTGAAAAAAAAGTTTGGAATAGCATCCACGAAGGTTGTAATAGAAGAATTTTTATCAGGGACTGAACTTTCCTGTTTTGTCTTGACAGATGGCGAAAGTTACGTCACCCTACCCATGGCAAAAGATTACAAAAGAATTGGGGAAGGAGACACAGGACTTAATACAGGTGGCATGGGAGCAATTTCACCCGTACCTTTTGTTACAAAATCATTTAGGGACAAAATTGACAAAAAAATTGTTCAGCCCACCATGGATGGGCTAAAAGAAGATGGGATACCTTACAAAGGATTCCTTTTCGTAGGTTTAATTAAAGTTGGAGAAGAACCTAAGGTAATTGAATATAATGTTCGGCTAGGAGATCCAGAAGCAGAAGTTGTACTTCCAAGGATAAAAACAGATTTATTATCACTTTTTAAAGCAGTTCAAGAGAGACGTTTAGACAAGTTTAAACTAGAAATAGACCCCAAAACAGCAGCAACTGTAATGGCGGTCTCAAAAGGCTATCCTGAAGCATATGAGAAAGGGAAAAAAATTACTGGTTTGGAAAATACTAATATGGTTTTTCACGCAGGTACATGCAATGAAGGAGATGACGTACTTACAAATGGTGGTCGTGTTTTAGCGGCCACATCCTTTGGGGAAAATATTAACGAAGCATTAGACAATTCATTCAAGACCTTGAAAAAAATTAATTTTCAAGGGATGAATTACCGAAAAGACATTGGATTCGATTTATAGAAAAGAATGTGCCGAAGGATCTTTATTCTCTTCACCATTTTTATCAAATAGGTTGAGCTGCAAAACCCAATAGATCATTGCTGAAAAGCCAACAAAAACAAAAACCCAATTAACACTATTCGCTAGAGTCCAACTTATTGACTCTAATTCACGAAAAAAAGAATAAGGAAGAAATAAGATCTCCTCAAACAACCAAGCAATACTTTCAAAAAAAGATTTCATCCAATTAATATTATATTAGATATAATTTAAAATATGATTACAAATATATTTAAAAGAGTCACTATAAAGTCGATATCAGCCTCATTTTTTTTGACATTTTTGGCCTTTTTTTTTGATTTAAATATTTCTAACCCCGAAATAACCTTAAGATATTTGTTAGAGAAATCATTAATTCTGACAATAACAATTATGGTATTTAATTTAATAATTGCATTTAATGAATATAGAAAACTTAATATAAGGTTTGGGTCTCAATATTTAATCTCACTCCCAATTTGTATTTTTTTATTTTATCATGACGCAGGAACAGATTATCAAAAAATTCTTGTAGGTATAATGATTCTTCTTTCCCTTAATATTTTTTCTAGGGACTTTAATAAATTCTCGATTTTCAGGTCAATTTTTAGCCTAGGGATTATTTTTACTATTATCAGTTTCTTCAACATAAACCTGTCACTTTTTTTCTTTTCAATAATCCTTTTATTAAAGTATATTACTGATTTTAAAAAATCGATAATTTCTTTGACAATAAGCGTAGCAGCAACTTTACAATTACTATTAATCCTAACATATTTAAAAACAGGGGAGTTTTTTTATCAGAAGCCAGAATTCTTGTCAGAAAGCATTTCGGTAGCGAATTTTTTCCCTAAAAACGAGTTTATTTGGATTACTATTATATTTATAGCATTTCTAATTGCTATTTTTCAAAAGAAGAAAAATAAACTTGATTTTACCCCTCAAAACAAAATGTTAAATTCATTTATGATTTTTTGGCTAGTTGTTAGTGTTCTTTTCAGATATTTTAATCTTTATTCTGGAGAAGGCAGGTGGTCATTGAGTTTAATGCCTACAGCGTATTTTATAGGTATATGGATAAAACAGATTAAAAAAGATTTTTGGAGGGATATACTCGTATATTCACTAATAATTATTGCCGTTAGCTCAAAATTTTATTTTACTCACACGTCATCATAGTCCAAATAAATAAATTCAGATTGAGCAACTGCTTGACAACTTAAGACCAACCCTTCATCAACCTCTGAATCTGTGAGAATTTGGTTAGTTAACATGCTAGCAGTTCCCTCTTTTACCCTTGCAATACAACTGCTGCAAACGCCTCCCTGGCAAGAATAAGGCACCTCTATCTTTGAATTTAAGGCAATATCCAATAAAGTTTTATTCGGGACTAGCTTTAGATGGTGAGTGACATCGTCACACGTCAAAGTAAAATGTCCTTTATTTGTGTTATTTTCGATTTCTTTTATCTCGCTACTTGCTTTAAACAATTCATATTTAATAGTTTCTTCTGAAACACCTCTATTAATAAGGTGTTTCTTGTTTTCAAAAATCATTGGCTCAGGGCCGCATAGGAATGAGTGGTCAGGCAATTTCTGTTGATTGTTTAGAACAAAATTGATGACTGAATCGTCAATTCTACCAAAAAAAGCACCCTCTTCATTAGATTGACTATAAACCCAAAAAATTTTTAATTGTTCAGGGTGTTTTTCTTCCAATGTTTTTAACTCCTTATAAAACATGGTTTGCCCAGGGTTTTTATTCCCGTATATAAGAGTGAATACCCCAAATTTATTATTCATCAAAAAGGAATTCAAAATCGAGAAAATAGGTGTAATTCCACTCCCTGCAGCAAGAGCAAGAATTGAATGATTTTCGTTTTGGGAATCATAAAAAAAACGCCCTTCTGGGGGACTTATATTAAGGGAGTCACCTACTCTAAGCGATTGGTTAACATATGAAGAAAAAACCCCTTTGGGCACTTCTTTAACACCAACACTTAGAGTGGGTTGATCAGGTGTTGAACACAGAGAATAGGAGCGCCTTACACGCACACCATTAATCTCTGTCTCAAATGAAACGTATTGACCCGAAATAAACGAGTATGTGGACTTTAAGTGATAGGGGATCTCAAAAGAGACGACTACAGCATCTGTTGTAGTCCGTTCAATTTCAGACACCTTAAAGGGATGAAAAGTTTGCATAGCTTTTTATGCAAATGTAAAAAATATGCATATAATTTTTGATGTCTTTTTACCTGAATAAATTTAGTGACCTCTTTTCCATTATTTGGTGTACATAAACCGGCCGATAAACCTTTTTAGGGTACAAATGTCGTTTACTCCCGGCAATACGGAATTTAAACCACACTACTAAAGTTAGATTGATAAAGACTAATTTGCAAAGAAATTAAAAATTTTGAACTACACTTCCTATATATATTTTAGACCTAACTCGTGCTGCCGAAGCCTTTTACCAATGTTATCTTTTTAGAAAAAGGACCTATCATTAAAGATATTTTGATAATATTCTAGACACCAAAAGAGCGGGAATTGTATTTTTATAAATAGGGAACGGGGAAATATACTAAACAGAATCTTTTTCAGTTATTAAAATACAATGATTCCATATGCTTAATAAAGACCTCTCTTTTTGCGTTTTTTCACTTCTCATGGGGGCGTCATTCTCCTGCAGCACAACCAAAAATGGCTTTGTCAACAACAACTATCATGCTCTGACCACCAAATATAACGTCTTGTTTAATGGAAAAGAAGCATATTCAGTTGGCGAAACAATTTTATTCAATGCCTTTGAAGAAAATTTTTATGATCTTTTACCGGTAGAGCCAATTAATTTGAGGGGCGAAAATTTTGATGAGACAACTATTGTCCCAGGGTTTGATCGAGCTGAGGAAAAAGCTGTAAAAGCAATTCAAAAGCATTCAATTAAAATTAACGAAACCCAATACAACCCACAAATTGATGAGGCTTATATGCTTTTGGGTAAAGCAAGATATTTCGACCGGAGATTTTTCCCAGCTCTCGAGGCGTTTAATTTTCTTTTAGAAAGTGGAGCTAACCCCAATGTGTATCTTGAAGGTAAAATTTGGAGGGAAAAAACAAATATTCGTCTAAATAATATTGAGCTGGCTTTGGAAAACATGAGCCCTTTAGTTCAATCTTTATCAGAAAATAACAAGTTTTACCCTTTAGCAAACGCAACATTAGCACAAGCGTTTATTCAACTAAAACAATTAGACTCAGCTTCTTTCTATATTCGAAGAGCAGCTAATCTTGAGCCAAAGCGAAAAAACAAAGCACGATATTTATTTATTTCAGGACAATTATTGGAAAAACTTAAGCTAAAAGACAGTGCTTGCGTGGAATATGATCAAATAAGTAAATTAAAGCGAAAGGCACCAAGAAATATTTTAATCCAAGCTAAAATAAAGAAGATTTTACTTAAATCCATACTAACCCCTAATGAAAAGCGAAATCAAATAGAAAAGCTTCTCAAAAACTACGAAAATGAACCATTTGAACATAAAATTTATAGGGCAATCGCCAAGACATATCTACAAGAAGGTAAAGACAGCTTGGCATTAGTATATTTTCAAAAATCATTGCAGGCCCCTTTAATAGATTCCTTCACTGGGATTGAGAATTATCAAGACTTAGCAGCCTATTATTTTAAAAATGGTTTTTATTTAAAAACTGGACAATACCTAGATAAATTGCTTCCCTTTTTTGAAGTATCAACATCTAGATACAATCAATTGAAACGTCAACGGGATAATCTAACGGATATAATTTTGTATGAACAAATTGTCAAGGATACGGATAGTATATTAGGAATTCTATCAATGTCAAAAAATGAGCAAATTGAATATTTCAAAAATCACATTAAAGAAAAACAATTGATAATTAAAAAAATTAATAAAGATTCAAGTGATAACAGAAGAGTTCAATCCTCAAAAAAATCTGAAGGATCATTTTATTTTTACAATCCAAATTTAATTCTACAAGGAAAACAAAATTATTTGGCTAAGTGGGGGAACCGACCAAATGTTGATAATTGGCGTAGTGCATTTGCAATTGAGAATATAAGCCTAACAAATAAAAATACCTCAGCTGATCTAAATCGCAAATCCCAAAAATTTAAAATTACACCTGAAAGTTTTGTTTTATCCCTACCTAAAACTAAAGTTGAACGGGATAGCATTAAAATGATAAATCACAAAGCATATCTCCAGTTAGGAATGATTTACAAAGAAAAATTTAAAAACTTTTATTTAGCTAAAAGCCGCTTAGATTATCTGATAAATCAAAAAACAGTTAATGAAATAAAAGCCCAAGCACTTTATCATCTATTTAGAATGGCGGCTGAAACAAATTCAATAACTGCAGAAAAATACAAAAAAGCCTTAATAGAAGGATATCCAATGACGCCATTTGCACAACTTATCTCAAATCCAGAGAACAATGATAACATTGAACAAAGAACCCCTGAGCAACTTTATAAAAAAGCTCTTAACTTATTTAAAAATCAACACTTTATTGAAGCTTTAGAGGAAATAGAACCCTTGATGGTATTGGCAGGTGGGAGCCCTATTGAGCCTAAAACAGCATTGTTAAAAGCACATATTATTGGAAGGCTAAAAGGGGTAGATGAATGGAAAAAAGCTTTATCCCAAGTTTCATCTAATTATAGCGCAACTAAGGAAGCAAAAAATGCAAAGGCAATTGTTGAAAAAATAGAGCTTAATAATAACCTTAAAGAAACAGGGATCATTTACAAGAATTATAAGTGGATTTTCCCATTTTCATCGAGTGAATCAATACTGGTAAATTCCTTTCTTGAACAGCTAAAAGAAATTTTAAAGACATCAAAAAGAAGATGGACTGTTAGTCTAGACCCATTTAACGAAGAACAAATATTTATTGTTGTACATGGTATTAGGGACCTTAAAGAAATAAAAAGAATTGAAAATAATAGCGTGATGTCTAAATTGATAAAACAAAATAGCAAGAATTTTGTAGCTTTATCTTCCCAATATCGAACCATAATGAAAAACAAAAACTGGAAAATATTTCAAAATGAAAGGAATTGATACAAACGGACAGTATAGCAAGATTGACCAAAATACCTCACTAAAGGGGACAATTAAGGCCAAAACAGATATACGAATAGATGGAAAGGTTGAGGGCAACCTGAACACTACAGGAAAAGTAATTTTAGGGAAACAGGCCGAGGTCGTTGGAGAAGTTACTTGTATGAACGCTGAAATTGAGGGTCTTTTTAAAGGAAAGCTTATAGTTTCAGGAATTTTAAGTCTAAAATCAGCATCAAACGTTGAAGGAGAGATAAGTACTCAAAAGCTTATAGTGGAAGCTGGAGCAACTTTTAACGCCCAATGTAAAATGCATTCTTCACAGGAAGGCGTTAAGAAATTAAATGATTCACATGAAAAAACAGCCTAATAAATGGCTTATTTTTTCAAGCTTATCTCTTCAGATTGCTTTAATTATGTTTATAACAGTTAAAGTTGGCAACTACCTGGATATAAAACACAATTTGTCAAACAATTTTTTTTCACTTCTACTATCCGGATTTAGTATACTGGCAATAATTTGGATTGTTTATAAGCAGAGTATGAAATTTTGGGATAAAGAGTGAAAAACATCTTTAATTTTTTTATTCTCGTTTTAGTTATCATGGGCTTAGGACTAGCTCTTCATGTTCATTTTAATCTATCAGAAAAATTTTTTTTATTTCAGAGTTATAGTATTAACATTATAATGGCAATGCTTGCTCTTTTACTATTGGATTGGGGGATTCGTAAGAAAACTACCAATCTAGCTTTTATTTATTTATTTACAATATCTATAAAGTTTGCTACATATATTTTTTTTTTCCATCCCAAGTTCAATCTAGATGGTGAACTGGACCGCCAGGAATTTTTCATTTTTTTTGCACCATATATTTTGGGCTTAATACTCGAGGTTAACTTTTTGGCCAGGAAATATAAGTAGATAAAAAATAAATAAACCCCGATTTTTTTAGAATTCTCAAAATGATATACACCTAAAATAGAATTAAAAAAACAATTAATTGTTTCTTTATTTACGGAGATGTATTACTTTTATACAGCTAAAATTTATCACTAAATTAGCATTATGTCTTCTAAGTTGACAGTTAGAATTTTTTTATTTTTTTCAATTTTTTTTGTTTCGGAAACGTATTCAATAAACATTAATAGTAAAGTTGATTCAAAGAGGAAAGAATCACTAAAAAGTGAAATAAAAAACTACATAAATCATCATTTGAAAGATTCTCATGACTTCAATCTTTTTTCTTTCACGAATGAGAATAATGAGCATGTCTACATTGGTATCCCACTACCAGTCTTACTCTGGGATAATGGGATAAAAGTATTTTCTTCATCAAAACTCAAACATGGAGACGGAGTAGCCAATATAAATGGGGATTATTATAAACTATATCACGATAAAATCTATAAAACTAACTCTAATGGGGATATTTATCTGGACGAATTCGATCATCCAATAAATATTCACCCCATAGACTTCTCATTAACAAAGGGTGTAGTAAGTATTATTCTCACATGCCTTATTATGTTCTTTATTTTTAATAGCCTTGCTAAATCTTACAAAAAAAACGATCTAATTGCAGTAGGTCTAAGCCGCGTTTTTGAACCAATTATTTTATACATAAGGGACGAAATAGCAATTCCTAATATTGGACATAGACATTATAAAAAATACATGAGTTACTTATTAACCACATTTTTTTTCATTTGGTTTTTAAACCTTTTAGGCCTAATGCCATTTGGAATAAATGTAACAGGAAATATAGCCATAACATTTTCATTGGCATTATTAACCTTTATCATTACCAATTTAACAGGAAAAAGAGATTATTGGAAACATATTTTTTGGATGCCAGGTGTTCCATGGCCAATGAAGATTGTGTTAGCTCCTATAGAGTTATTGGGAGTTTTTATTAAACCTTTTTCCTTGATGATTCGTCTGTATGCTAACATATCAGCTGGTCATATCGTATTAATGAGTTTAATTGCATTGATGTTCATTTTTAAAAATTGGATTGGATCAACACTTTCATTTATATTAGCGTTTTCAATATCAATTATAGAAATATTAGTTGCTCTACTACAGGCATATATTTTTACTGTTTTATCAGCTTTATATTTTGGTTTTGCATCAGAAGAACACAATCATTGATAAATAGAATGTTTAATTTTTAAAATAAATAAATATGGAAATTCCTTTAATAGTAGGAGCAGGATTAGTAGTAATTGGTGTGGGGATAGGCATCGGAAATATCGGTAGAGGTGCAATGGAAGCAATAGGTCGACAACCAGACGCTTATGGGAAAATTCAAACAGCAATGTTAATTGCTGCAGCCCTTGTAGAGGGAATTGGTTTTGCTGCATTATTTGCTGTATAAAGGCAACATTTCATTTTGTGATCCTAAATCAAATTTTTAAATAATGGAAAAACTAATTAGTGAATTTTCTGTAGGCTTGTTTTTTTGGCAATCACTGATTTTCGTTGGCTTGATTTTTATACTTAAGAAATATGCATGGGGCCCAATTTTAAGAGCTGTAGACGAACGTGAGACTTCAATTAAAGACTCAATGGCTTCAGCAGTAGCTGCACGAAACGAAATGGAGACTTTACAAGCAGATAACCAGCGAATACTTAAAGAAGCCCGTATAGAAAAAGAAGCAATGCTCAAAGAAGCCCGAAATACAAGTGCAGATTTGATTAATACTGCCAAAGAGGAAGCGAAAGCCGAGGCAGAAAAAATTTTGACACAAGCTCAAGAAGCTATTCAAAATGAAAAGCGCGCAGCAGTTAATGAACTCAAAGTTCAAGTTGGTTCTATAGCAATCGATATTGCAGAAAAAGTTCTACAGAAAGAATTAGAAAGTAATGACAAACAAGAGCAGCTGATAAGTCAATTACTAAAAGAATCTGATTTAAAATAATGAAAGAAACTCTAGCTTCAATTCGATACGCTAAGGCAACATTAGCATTTGCTGAAGAAGCCAACTCATCTCAAGCAGTTAATGCTGATATTAATTCACTAATGAGTTTAATGAAAGAAAACTTAGATTTGAGTAAAGTATTGGAAAACCCAATTTTAGGGGCAGACAGAAAAGAGGCTCTAATAAGTGCAATTTTTCCCGAAGCAAATGAACAAACAAAAAAGCTTTTTTCATTATTGGCAGTAAACAAACGTATGGAATTATTGCTACTAACATGTGATAATTTTGTGCAGTTGTATGCGGCTCAAAGGGGAGAAGCTAAAGTTATTGTGACAACGGCAATTCCTTTAACGTTAGATTTGGAAAATCAAGTCTTACAGAAAGTAAAAACACTTTCTAATAAAAAAATAATTTTAGAGAATAAAATAGATCCATCAATAATAGGTGGATATATACTTAAAATTGATGATAAGGAATTCGATGCAAGTATATCGAGTCAGCTAAAGGCAATCAAAACAACATTAACAAAAAAAGGACTAGGGGTCTAAAGAATATTGATCATGGCAGACTTAAAACCCGCTGAAGTATCAGCAATATTAAAAAAGCAATTAGCTGGTTACAGCTCCGAGAATTCCCTAAATGAGGTAGGTACTGTATTGGAAGTAGGTGATGGAATTGCACGTGTATATGGACTTTCCAATGCGCAATATGGAGAATTGGTTTCCTTCGACAACAATCTGGAAGGAATGATTCTCAATTTAGAGGAAGACCATGTAGGAGTTGTATTATTAGGAGCTTCGAAGAGAGTTAAAGAAGGAGATACTGTAAAAAGAACCCAACGAATTGCTTCAATCAAAGTTGGTGAGGGTGTTGTTGGACGTGTTGTCAATACACTAGGGTTTCCAATCGACGGAAAAGGGCAAATTAATGGAGAAGTTTTTGAAATGCCCCTGGAGCGCAAGGCTCCAGGGGTAATTTTTCGCCAACCTGTAAACGAACCACTGCAAACAGGTATAAAATCTATTGATGCCATAATCCCTGTGGGTCGGGGACAAAGAGAATTGGTTATTGGCGACCGTCAAACGGGAAAAACCACTGTATGTATTGACACCATTTTAAATCAGAAAGAGTTTTACGATGCAGGCGAACCTGTGTACTGCATTTATGTTGCCATTGGCCAAAAAGCATCTACTGTAGCTGGAATCGCAAAGACCTTGGAGGACAAAGGAGCTTTAGCATATACCACTATCGTAACAGCAAATGCATCCGATCCTGCACCTATGCAAGTTTATGCGCCCTTTGCTGGCGCAGCTATCGGGGAATATTTTAGAGATACTGGGCGTCCATCATTAATAATTTATGATGATTTATCAAAACAGGCAGTAGCTTATCGGGAGGTATCTCTTCTATTAAGGAGGCCTCCAGGAAGAGAAGCTTATCCTGGAGATGTTTTTTACTTGCACTCACGCCTTTTAGAAAGAGCAGCAAAAGTTATTAATGACGACAATATAGCTAAAGAGATGAATGACTTGCCTAATTCACTTAAGAGCAATGTAAAAGGAGGAGGATCATTAACAGCATTACCAATTATTGAAACCCAAGCAGGTGATGTTTCTGCTTATATTCCAACAAATGTAATTTCGATCACCGATGGTCAAATTTTCTTAGAGTCAGACTTATTTAATTCAGGAGTTCGCCCAGCAATTAATGTCGGAATTTCTGTATCTAGAGTAGGAGGTTCTGCTCAGATTAAATCTATGAAAAAAGTTGCAGGAACGCTTAAATTGGATCAAGCTCAGTTCCGTGAACTTGAAGCTTTCGCCAAGTTTGGTTCGGATTTAGATGCAGCAACTTTAAACGTTATTGAAAAAGGGAAGCGAAATGTAGAAATTTTAAAACAAGCACAAAATGACCCTTTTAGAGTAGAAGATCAAGTAGCTATTATTTATGCAGGGTCAAAAAACTTATTAAGAAATGTGCCTGTAGAAAGTGTAAAATTATTTGAACAATCTTTCTTGGAAACATTACGTAAAAAACATAGCAAAATACTTTTAGAATTAAAATTAGGAAAACTTACAGACGCAGTTCTGGATGTATTAAATGAGGTTGCCAAACAAACATCGAAACAATACGAATAAAATATGGCAAATCTTAAGGAAATAAGAAATAGAATAGCATCAGTTT
>CESW01149652.1_pt1 | contig 11991 bp, 14 predicted proteins | sample 531171 | NCBI WGS metagenome assembly CESW01 (sample SAMEA2621859, study PRJEB7988) | marine metagenome | biome: marine biome (ENVO:00000447); feature: surface water layer (ENVO:00002042); material: "saline water (ENVO:00002010), including plankton (ENVO:xxxxxxxx)" | depth 5 m
CAGAGAAACACTTGAAATAAAATTCAAAGATAAAAGTATTGCAGATGTTTTGAATATGACTGTTGAAGAAGGGTGTGATTTTTTTGAAAATATACCAACAATAAGATCAAAATTATTAACTTTAAAAAAAGTAGGTTTAGGTTACATAAAAATAGGTCAACAAGCAACCACACTCTCAGGTGGAGAGGCACAAAGAATAAAGTTAGCTAAAGAATTGTCGAAACGCTCAACAGGAAGAACTGTTTATATTTTAGATGAACCCACTACAGGATTACATCAACATGATATAAAAAAGTTATTGGAAATATTACACACTTTTGTTGCTACAGGGAACACTGTTATAGTTATAGAACATAATTTAGATGTGATTAAAACTGCTGACCATGTAATAGATATGGGACCAGATGGTGGAATAAAAGGTGGAGAAATAATAGCAGAAGGATCACCTGAAATAATATGCAATAATTCAAAAAGTTATACAGCTAAATTTTTAAAAGGTTTATTAACTGAAAAAATAAAAAAAATTGCATAAATAGTCTATTTTTGATAATATTAACTATGGGAAATATATTAGGATCTCTATCTAGAACGATTCATATATCTTTAGCAATTTCAATAGTCTTATTCTTATTTTTATTTTTCCAAAACGGTGGATTTGATTTTGATCAATTATTTTGGAGTTGGTTATTTAGGTATATACACGTAATTGTAAGCATAATGTGGATTGGTTTATTATGGTATTTTAATTTTGTTCAAATCCCAAATATGGCTAACATACCTGAAGAACAAAAACCCGCAATTAGCAAAGTAATTGCCCCATCAGCCTTATTTTGGTTTAGATGGGCTGCTTTAGCAACTATAATATCAGGATTAATATTGGCCTACATTAATGGATATCTTCACGATGCAATGACCTTAGGAATTATGTCAGGCGGTGGTAAAAGCACTGCAATTGGCATTGGTATGTGGTTCGGGGTCATAATGGCGTTCAATGTCTGGTTTGTAATTTGGCCTAACCAAAAAAAAGCTTTAGGAATAGTTGAAACTGATCCTGATACAAAAGCAAAATCAGCGAGGACAGCTATGCTTTTTTCTAGGACAAATACTCTTTTATCATTGCCGATGTTGTTAAGTATGGTAGCTGCACAAAACCTTTATTAATCTTTTTCTTTAATCAACGTCCTTTGAGATACTCGGAGAAAAATTAATACTGGATTTGATATGAATATTGAAGAATATGTTCCAAGAATTACACCTAGTATCATTGCAAAAGAAAAACCTTTTAAAATTTCACCACCAAAGAAAAATATTGAAAATAAAGCTAGCAATGTTGTTACAGATGTAATTAAAGTTCTTGATAATGTTTCGTTAATGGAAATATTTGTCAATTCAAATATTTTAATATCTGAATATTTCATAAGATTTTCTCTTACTCTATCAAATATTACAACAGTATCATTCATAGAATATCCAACAATTGTTAAAACTGCAGCAACAATAGATAAATTAATTTCTAAACCTAACAATGAGAAAATTCCTAATGTAATAACAACATCATGAAATACTGCTATAATTGCACCAATACTAAATTGCCACTCGAACCTAAACCATATATAAATAAGCATTGCAGCTAAAGCTATGGAAATAGCAGTTATACCGTCAGCTAATAATTCAGAACTTACCTTTGGACCAACGTTCTCTACTCTTCTAAAAGAAAAATTTTCTATATATTTATCTAAATTTATTTTAATATTTTTTATAAAATTTGTATCATTTATATTAGACCTTTTGAATTTCACGATAAATTCATTGCTGCTACCGAATTTTTTAACAGTTAAATCCTCAAGATCTAGTTCATTAAATGCATTTCTGATATCTTCTATTTTATATTTATCTTCCTCAGTTTTAAGTTCGATTAGGGTTCCACCTTTAAAATCAACACCATAGTTTAATCCTTTAAATATTAGAAAAAATGTTGAAAAAAAGAATATCATCAAAGAAATTAAACTTGCAATCTTATAATATCGACTAAATTCATAACTTTTTTTCATTAGATTAATATATCTTTATTTTTATTTAAAATTACATATTTTGCAGTAAGTAGTCTCGCAATAAAATAAACAGTAAATAATGTTGTTAAAATTCCAATCGATAAAGTAACAGAAAAACCTTTAACTGGTCCAGAACCAAATACAAATAAGATAATTGCAGCAATGATAGTAGTTATATTTGCATCCAATATTGTGGTTTTAGAGTTCGTATAACCACTGTCAAAAGCAATGAGTATATTTTTTTCTTTTAATGTTTCTTCTTTAATTCTCTCAAAGATTAATACATTTGCATCAACAGCCATCCCAACTGTTAAAATTATACCAGCGATACCAGGTAGAGTTAAAGTTGCCTCAAAAATTGTTAAAACCCCAATTAATAAAGATATATTTAATATTAATGCAAAATTGGAAATTAAACCAAATATCCTGTATTTATAAAACATGTAAAGAACAACCAATAAGAAGCCAATCAATAATGATAAAATACCAGCTTTAATAGAATCTTCACCTAAATCTGGCCCAACAGTCCTTTCTTCGATGATATTTAATGGTGCGGGTAATGCTCCTGATCTTAGTAATAAAGCTAAATCTGTAGCTGATTGAAATGTAAATCCTCCCGAAATTTGACCTGATCCACCTGCAATTACATCTCTTATAACAGGTGCACTTATTACTTTATTATCCAAAACAATAGCTAATCTTTTTCCAATACCATTTTTTGTTGCTTTACCAAATTTTTTTGCCCCTAATCTATCTAGAGTAAAACTTACAACTGTTTGATTATTAATATTGTCCATTTGAGGTTTTGCGTCAACTAAATTGTCACCACTAATAATCACTCTACGACTTACATCCAATTCCTCTGTCTCATCTATGGTTAATATTTTATCAATACCAAAAGAAGCGTCATTATTTTGTGTTACAAAACGGAAACTTAAGTTTGCAGTTCTGCCAAGTAACGATTTTATTCTATCTGGATTATCAAGGCCAGGTAACTCAACAATTATTCTGTTTGAGCCATTTTTAGCTATCGTTGGTTCATTTGTACCTACTTCATCTATTCTATTTCTAACAATTTCTACTGCTTGATCTAATAAGGACCTGTTTATTTCAACAATTCCAAACTTTGAGTAATTAATAATAAAAAAATCTTTTTCTTGATTTATATTGAATTGGTATGATTTATAATTTTCATAATAAGGATTAATTTCATCGTTTTCCTTAAAAAGTTTTAATACAGTTTCGATATCTTTTGTTTCAACTTTAAATATAATTTTTTGGTCTTCTAAACTAAAATTTGTGGTAGTGATCCTCTGTTCTTTAAAAAAATTTCTCAATTGTATGAGTTTTGTTTGAAGATTTTTTTGAATAACTGGCTTGTTATCAACTTCTAGTAGTAAATAAGAACCTCCTTGTAAATCTAAACCAAGATTTATTTTTTTACTTATTAAAGAATTTTGAAAAAAATTTGAAAAACCTATAAAAGTTAATAGTAGTGAAAATATAACTACAGAAATTATTTTTAATTTCGAAAAATATAACACTTAAATTTATTATTTTTTTGGAATTTCACTATTAATTAAAGCTTGAATACCTGTTGATCTAACAATCTCTACTTTTACGTTTTCTGAAATAAGTACCTCAGCTTTATCATTATCCATAACTCTTTCTATAGTGCCTACAATACCACCAGATGTAATAACTTTATCTCCACGTTTTAAATTTTCAACCATAACTTTATGTTCTTTTACTTTCTTTTGCTGTGGACGGATTAAAAAAAAATAAAAGATTATAAATATTAAAATTAAGGGTATTAATTGTGTTATTCCGTCAGACATAATAGTATAAACATATTTTTATACTATTAAATTTCTTAAGACAACTCCTAAATCTTCTTAATAATTTCCAAATTGTTCATATATGGTCTTAGAACCTTGGGTATCTCAATTGAACCATCTTTTGTTTGATAATTTTCTAGAATTGCTATTAAAGTCCTACCTACTGCAAGTCCACTTCCATTAAGCGTGCCTAAAAATAATTTTTCATTATTAGAATTTTTATACCTAGCCATCATTCTTCTAGCTTGAAAACTTCCACATGAAGAACAGCTAGATATTTCCCTGTATTTATTTTCAGAGGGTAAATATACTTCAATATCATAAGTTTTTTCTGCACTAAAACCCATATCACCTGTGCTTAAAATAATTAATCTATAAGGTAATTTAAGTTTGTCCAAAATTTTACGTGCTGATTTTGTCATTCTCTCTAGTTCATCTGAACAATTTTCTTGCTCTACTATACTAACTAGCTCAACTTTGTAAAATTGATGTTGTCTTATCATACCTTTAGTATCTTTACCGTAACTACCAGCTTCTTTTCTAAAACATGGAGTAGACGCTACTAATCTTAAAGGAAGATCCTTGTAATTGAAAATATTGTTTCTAACCATATTTGTTAAAATTACTTCTGCTGTAGGTATTAAAAATTTTCTATCTGAATTGGTATCTTGTTTAATTTCAAATTGGTCAAATTCGAATTTAGGTAACTGTCCTGTTCCATACATTGAAACTTCATTTGCAAATAATGGAGGGGATATTTCTTTATAACCATTTTCATTTATATGAACGTCTAACATAAAATTACTTAAAGCTCTCTCAAGCAAAGCTAGTTTACCTTTCATAAAAACAAATCTAGAACCTGTGGTTTGTGCCGCTAAATTAAAATCTAACATTTCAAGCGACTCACCAAGTAAAAAGTGAGATTTAGGCTTGAAATCAAATTTTCGTGGTGTTCCTACCCTTTCAATTTCTTTGTTCGCTTTTTCGTTTAGTCCAATCGGCACATCTTTTAAAGCTATATTTGGGATTTTGGACAAAATCTCCTTTAATTTACCATTTGTAACAGTTTGCTTTTTGTTTAATTCTAAAATTTTAGCTGATAGTTCTTTGGATCTTTTAAATAAAGATTTATCATTTTTTTTTGAAATATTTTTTTTTTCAGACTCAAGATTTTCTTTCTCTTGAATTAAATTTCTGTTTTCTTTGTCAAGATTTAGTATATTTTCTAAGTCAACGTTTACGTTTCGATTTTTTATTCCTTTCTTAAATTCATCACTGTTAGTCCTTATATACTTTATATCATGCATCTTTCTTTGCTTTTTTTTCTATTATTTTTACTGATATTATAGATAATTCATATAATAATAATAAAGGAACAGCCAATCCTATTTGCGTAATTGGGTCAGGTGGAGTTAGTATAGCAGCGAAAGCAAATATAATTATAACTACATATTTTCGTCTCTCTTTTAAAAATACAGAGTCTATAAATCCGATTCTCGCCAATAATGATAAAACAACAGGTAATTGAAAACTAAGACCAAATGCAAATATCAATTTCATTATTAACGACAAATATTCGTTTACTTTAGCCTCTAATTGAATTGGTAAAGACGTAGACAAACCAGTGCTTTCGAAAGATAAAAAAAATTTTATAGCAAGCGGCATTATTAAATAATATACTAACATACCGCCAAGTAAAAAAAGTATTGGTGTTAAAATTAAGTAAGGCATTAAAGCTAATTTTTCATGCTCATACAATCCTGGTGCTATAAATTTCCAAATTTGAATTAATATAAAAGGGAAAGTTAAAAAAAAAGCAGTAAAAAAAGAAACTTTTAAGTATGTTAAAAATGTTTCTTGAAGAGCAGTGAAAATCAATCTTCTCTCTATATCGCTATCTTTAACTGCCTCAGCATATGGTGATACAAGAAAACTATAGATTTCTTCTGAGAAAAAATAACAAAAGACAAATAATACTGTCAAAAAAATGAAGGAATGTATTAACCTTTTTCTTAATTCAGTAAGATGACTTACAAATCCTTCCTCTTTATTTATCGTCATTTTTGTCTATCTGCTTAGGACTATTATCTGTGTGTTCGTTAATATCAAAATTTTTTTCATTTAAATTTGAGACCTCGTCTTGAAGATTATTTACATATCTTTTAACAGATCCAACCCATGAACCAATTTTTTTTAGCACAACAGGAAAATCCTTTGGTCCTATTATAACTATTGCTAAACCCACTATAATTATAAGCTCTAACCAGCCAATTTGTGGCATTTTTATTCTTTGTTTGAGGGGTCTTGATTATTATTTTGATTATTTTCAGAAATATTTTTGGTCTGATCTTCTGACGTATCTGTTGCCATTCCTTTTTTGAAACTTTTTATACCTTTAGCAACATCTCCCATTAAGCTTGAAATTTTGCCTCTTCCAAATAAGAGAACAACTAAAATAACTACGATTGCTATTTGCCAAAAACCTATACTCATTGGATATATATAACCTCTTTATTAAAAATTTAAAAGTATAATTTTACTTATCGTCATCATCTTTTAGCGTACTATTTAACATTTCATCAATATCAGAATAAATATTTTCTTTTTTTTCATCTTGTTTTTCTTGATAAAATTTACCTGTCCCAAATATAGAAGAGTCAATTGAGGAACTATCAATTAAACCAGCTGAGCTTAGCTCATCAACAGTAGGTAGGTCTGAAAGTTTTTGAAGATTAAAATGGCTCAAAAAGTTGTCAGTTGTACCATATTGGATAGGTTTTCCAACTACCTCTTTTCTACCCATAGGTTTAACCCAGTTTAATTCCATTAATATTTCAAGAGTATTCGTGCCAAATGCTACACCTCTTATTTCTTCAATTTCTGATCTGGTAACAGGTTGATGATAAACTATAATTGATAAGGTCTCTATAGCTGCTTTCGAGAGTTTCTTTTCAACAGTCTTTTGTTTTGACATTAATCCTGATAGATTTGAGGCTGTCCTAAAAGACCATTTTCTGGATATACAAACTAAGTTAAAGCCTCTGTCTTTATAAACTTTTTGTAATTTTATTAAAATTTTGTTTACATTGACTTTTTTAGAAACTCTTTGCTTTATTGTATCTACATCAAGTGGTTCTGCAGCTGCAAAAATAATTGCCTCCACCTCCCTTTCCCCTGAACTTAACTTTTCAGGAAAAGATATAATATTATTTTTTTTATTTTGATTTTTCATTTTTGTTTGATAAAAATATTATCAAATAGTTTTTCTTGTTTAATTAAAATTGAACCCTCTTTAACAAGTTCTAAGGATCCAGCAAACAAACCAGCTTTGCCGGTTTTATTTAATTTAGACACTAAAAAATTTTTTGGTAAAAGTTCATTTAATTCTTTCCAATCACTGAGTTTATTTAAAAATTGTCTTATAACTTTAATTCCTTCTTCTGATGTAAATACCGGTAATTTAGGGATATTAATTCTCTGATAATCTTTTTGCATAAAAATAATTGAGTAAGTCTTTAAAATTTCAAACAAAGACAAAGAATACTTAGAACTATATATAGATCTAATTTTTCCTTTTATTCCTCTTGAAAAAATATCTCTCCCTAATCTTTTTCTTTTTAACATTTGATCAGATAACAATCTTATTAATTCAAGCTTTTTAAGTTGCATTTTTAATTTCTCAGCAACTTCTAATACTTTAAAATCATCTTCCTCTGATGATGGAAGTAAAAGTTTTGATTTAAGATATACTAGCCAAGTTGCCATGACTAAATAATCAGAGGCAATTTCTAAATTTAAATCTTTGACTTTATTAATATAATTAAGAAACTGGTCTGCCAATAAAGTGATAGAAATATTTTCTAAATTTACTTTTTGAGATTTTGCTAAATCTAGTAGTAAATCAAGAGGGCCATTAAATTGATTTAAACTAACTTCAAATTTATTTTGACTATTATTATCTTCCATTATGAAACAAGTTTATAATATTTCTTAGTTCTACTTATTACAAATTTATTTAGTTTAGGCGAATTTTTTGCGACTATTGTCATTTCCTTAATGTTAGAATTGCAATGAAGTACTATATCACAACCTGCAGTAAATGCTTTAAGAGTATTAGTCTTTAGGTTGTATGGTAGAGCTTTCATAGATATGTCATCGGTAATAATTAAGTTTATAAATCTAATTTTTTTTCTAATGATTCGTATTAATTTTTTAGAGTGTGTAACAGTAAATTCTGGGTCTAATTTTTTAAACATTATATGAGCAGTCATTGCAAATAAAGTCTTTTTATTCATAAATGCTTTAAAGTCATTTTTTAGTAGATACTTCTCAGTTTTACTAACAATAGGCATTCTAAAGTGCGAATCAGTTTCTCCAAGACCATGTCCAGGAATATGCTTCATAACAGTAGCAATTTTATTTTTTTTAAATCTTAAAATTGTTTCTTGACCTAGTTTATCTACAATTTTTAAATTTTTTGAAAAAGTTCTTGATGTTAGTACTTTAGAGGTCTTATTTCTTGGTATGTCAAGAACCGGTACAGTATTTATACTAACGCCTAAGAAATTTAATAAATATGATAATTGATCGATATAATTATAATAATAGATAAGCCCTTTTTTTTTAGATTTCTTATATAATTTACCAATAAAATCTGCTGAAAAATTTCTTGTGTTTAATATTTTATTTAATCTATTTACTTTTCCACCCTCCTCATCAATTAAAATTGGGTAACTTTGATCCTTGAATATTTCTTTTATTGATCTAACTAAATTTAGAGTTTGTGAGAAATTTTTGATATTTCTCGAAAATAATATAACCCCCCAAGGCTCATAAGTTTTCAAAAACCTAATTTCTTTACTTGATAAAGTTACTGATTTAATACCTGTTATGAAAGATCTCCTACTGTTGATTTTCATTATCTAATAATTCCCAAAAGTTTAATTTTTTTTGTTTGTTATTTGTGTCGTCAATAAATTTTTTTATGTTATTTGTATTATTTTTTAATACAACTAAACCCTGTTTTTTATTTTCTATTATTAAATCAAGATTATTTAATGATTTGTAGAAATTTTTTTCATATTTATCAGAAGTATAATATCGGACTGACAAAGTAAAAAATGTTAAAATTATACAAATACAAAAAATATATTTTAATTCTTTCACCATTACATATTTTTAGGTGTGCTTACGCCCAATATATCCATGCCAGTTTTAATTGTTTTTGAGATACAATTTAATAAAACAGCTTTGTTTTTATCTAAAACTTTATTGGTGTCTAAAAACCTCATAGATTTATTTATTCTACCCATATTCCAATAAGAATGAAATAAAGATGATAGTTGATATAAGTATATTGCAATCCTGTGGGGCTCTAATTTATGTATTGAAGTTTCAATACATCTTGGCCATTCAGAAATTTTATTTATAATTTTTATTTCTTCATCATTAAATTCAAAATTATTTTCAATGGTATTAAATCTGTTAACAATATCTACATTAGCATTGCTAAAGACAGAACAAATTCTAGCATAACAATATTGAACGTAGTAAAGTGGATTATCTTTTGATTTTTCTTTAACTTTTTCAAAATCGAATTCAAGTTGAACATCAGGACTTCGACTTAACATAATAAATCTTGTTGCATCTTTTCCAACTTCATTAACAAGGTCATCTACTGTAATATAATCTCCCTTTCTTTTTGACATTTTAAAAGGTTTGCCATCTTTAATTAATTTAACAAGTTGTGTAACTTTACAATTTAATACTTGTTTATTTTCAGAAAGTGCTTCAACCACTGAGCTAATTCTCTTTATATAACCCGCATGATCTGCGCCTAAAATATTAATTAAATTATTAAATTTTCTTTTTAATTTATTATTATGGTAAGCAATATCACCTGCAAAATACGTCCATGTATCATCTTCTTTTTTTAAAGCTCTATCTTTATCGTCACCAAAGTTAGAAGATTTAAATAGTAATTGTTCACGTTTAATCCAATTCGAATTATCTTCACCTTCTGGTGCATCTATTTTGCCTGTGTAAACAAGATTTTTATTTTTAAGAAGATCAATTACCTCATCTATTTCTTTATCTTCAATTATTTTTTTTTCACTTACAAAATTGTCATGTATGACACCTAAAGAATTTAGGTTATTTTTAATTATATCTATTGAAAATTTTATTGAAATATTAGTTAGATTTTCTTTAATATCCTCAAAATTGTCAAAATTAGTTATAAATTTATTTTCAATAATATTATTCGCTATGTCAGAGATATATTCTCCAGGATATAAATTTTCATCATTAGGAAATTTATCATTAAAAAGTTTTTCACGTATCCTGTAAAAAACTGATAAAGAAAAATTTATTATCTGATTTCCATGATCATTTATATAATACTCTTTTATGACAGTATGCTTATAAAACTTTAACAAATTACAAAGAACATCGCCAAAAATAGCACCTCTACAATGACCAACGTGTAAAGGTCCCGTGGGATTTGCAGAAACAAATTCAACCAAATATTTTTCATTTTTATTTGAAATCTTTGAACCATATTTGTCTTTTTTAAGTAACTTGCACAAAAAAATATTCCAATATTTTTTTTTAAACTTAATATTTACAAAACCTGGTTTTGCAAAATCAAACTTTTCAATATTTTCATCATTTTTAAGATTTTGAATAATCTCAGAATTAAATATTTTTTTTGGATCAACTTTATTCAGAGAAGATATTACCATACATACATTGGTTGATACATCTGCATTAAATTTCGATGGCGCCGAGTCAACATTAATTCCATGAAAATTTTTTGGGATTTTAAAACTATTTTCTTTATTATTAAATTTTATAGATAATTTTATTTTTTCAAGATAATCATCAAATATATTCATTTTAATTTGTTATATAAGTTTATAGCATATCGATCGGTCATACCCGATATGAAATCTGATACAGATCTGTGTTTATCGGAGTTTAAACTTAACTTATCCATATATTTCCTTGGATTTTTTATAATTTTTTTAAATAATATTTTAATTATAATCTTACCTTCATTATTCTTCTTTAAAACACTTTTATTATTATACATTCTAAACCTAAGAAAATTTTTAATCTCATCATCAATTTTTTTAAATGAACTTGAGAAATCTACTATTTTGAATTTTGTATTCTTTATATCCTTTATGCTATTAATTTTTGTTTTTTTTATTTTTTTTTGAGTATTAGATATAATATCTTTTACCATTAAATCTATAGAGTCTCTAATTATTTGATAAGTTAAAACATGCTTATTTTTTTCCCCTAAATTTTTGTATCTTTTGTAAATATCTTTAAAAAATCTTATCTCCAATATGTCATCTATCTTAAATAATTTTGCATTTAAACCGTCCTGAATGTCATGATTGTTATAGGCTATGTCGTCTGAAATATTTGATATTTGAGCTTCCAAAACTGGAAATTCTTTAAAATTAAATTTATTCTTAAAATTTTTCAGAGAAATTATATTACCTACCTTATCAATATTTTTTAACGGACCGTTATGTTTTATTAGACCATCTATAGTTTCTAAAGTTAGATTAAGTCCGTCGAACTTTAGATATTTTTTTTCAATTAACATGACTATTCTTAATGTTTGTAGATTGTGATCAAAACCACCGTAATTATCCATACATTCTTTTAAACTTATTTCACCTGCATGACCGAATGGAGTATGTCCTAAATCATGTGCCAAACTTAATGTTTCAGATAAATCATCATTTAGCCCAAGGTATTTAGATATCGATCTAGCAATTTGTGAGACCTCTATTGAATGAGTGATTCTTGTTCTATAATGATCGCCACCTGTATTCACAAAAACCTGTGTTTTGTGTTTTAGCCTTCTAAACGATGCTGAATGTATTATTCTATCTCTATCTCTTTGAAAAGGAGTTCTGTAAATACTTCGATTTTCCTTAAAAATTCTTCCTCTGCTACTAAATTGTGCAAGTTTTTGTAAATTATTCATGCTTTAAAAATGGTAAATTATAATTATATTACTATTAACAGCCTTAATAGATGATTAAAGAAATTAAATTTACTGATAATGCGATAAAACAAAT
>CESW01040801.1_pt1 | contig 11987 bp, 11 predicted proteins | sample 531171 | NCBI WGS metagenome assembly CESW01 (sample SAMEA2621859, study PRJEB7988) | marine metagenome | biome: marine biome (ENVO:00000447); feature: surface water layer (ENVO:00002042); material: "saline water (ENVO:00002010), including plankton (ENVO:xxxxxxxx)" | depth 5 m
CAAGAAGAGGCAATAAAGTTTTTAGTACAAAAAAAAATACCATTTCTTTGTGAGAAACCTCTTACAATTAATTTAACGCAAGCTAAAAATATTTTTAATCTTGTGTATAATTCTAATATTCCTTCTGTAATAGATTATAATTTTATACCCATACCAATTTTTAAATTTATTAAATTATACTTAAATAATAATAATGATTACCTATCCTATGATTTAACTTGGAATTTTAGATCTTACCCAAAGCAAAATCATTTAAAATCATGGAAATTTCAAAATAAATTAGGAGGTGGAACATTAAATAACTATGGCTCTCATTTATTTTCTATAATTGATTATTTATTTGGGGACATCAATAAACTACGCTCCTATAGAGTTTCAACAAAAAGTCTGAATGATAAAATAATTGTAACTAATTTTCATAATAATAAAAAAAATGGTCAATTTGTTTTATCTCCCGCATTAGATCATCTAAGAAAATTTGAATTAAACATATATTATAAAAAATATTACCTTCACTTAATAAATAATACAATGCATTATCATAGCGGATTCAGATTATATAAAGTTGACGATAAAAATAATAAAAAATTATTAAAAAAATATTATAATTATACCTCTTCTGATCCTAGGGTTACACAAACAACTAAAATAATACAAACCTTAATAAAAAAAATAAAATTGCAAAAAAAATCTTACTTTGATATTTCGTTAGCCTTACGAATTCAAATATTAATTCATTTTGCTAATAAATCAATCTCATTAAAGAAAAAATTAAATATAAAAAATTCATGAGTAATATAGTTGATATAGTCATTCCAGTCTACAACGAAGGAAAAAATATAATTTCAACATTTGATTCTTTGTACAAAAATATATCTCATAAGTTTAATATTATTATATGTTTTGATTTTGAAGAAGACGATACATTAATAACTATTAAAAATTCAAAATATAAAAATTTTAAAAATATATATTTTAAAAAAAATAAATCTATTGGACCTCACTCTGCTGTTATGACTGGTATTTTAACATCAAATGCAGATTATGTAATTGTTATACCCGCAGATGATGATTATAATTCAGCGATAGTAGAAAAAATGATAGATATTTCGATAAAAGAAAAATATGATGTCTTCTGCCCAAGTCGTTTTACTAATGGTGGAACTATGGAAGGAACATTTTTTCTTAAGAAAGTTTTAGTAGTTACTGCAAATTTTTTATTAAAACATTTAGCAAAAATGCCTGTTCATGATTGTACAAATGGTTTTAGGTTATTTTCCAGAAATGTTATTGATAATATTATAATTGAATCATCATTTGGTTTTACGTATAGCATTGAATATTTAGTTAAAGCGCATAGATTTGGTTTTAAAATTGGTGAAATTCCTGCATTATGGAAAGAAAGAAAATATGGTAAAAGTAGATTTCAAATATTAAAATGGATTTTTCCATATTTAAGATGGTTTATTTATGCTTTTTTATCTCGTATTAATATAAAATGACAAAAAAAATAACGGTTATAGGTGGGGCAGGTCATATTGGATTACCACTGTCAGTATTATTTGCTAATTCTGGTATATATGTAAATTGTTATGATAAAAATGAGCTACTTATAAATAAATGTAAAAAAGGGATATTTCCTTATAAAGAAAAATTTGGATCGTTTAATTTAAAAAAAAGTATTAAAAATAAAAAAATTAATTTTATCTCCAAAGCAGACAGTTGTATTAATAGAAGTGACATAATAATTACTATCGGTACTCCTGTTGATGAGTTCATGAACCCTGTTAATGATTTAATCTATAAATGTATAGATGAAATAATACCATTTATTTCAAAAAATAGTCTAATAATACTTCGCTCTACTGTTTATCCTGGAACAACTGACATGGTTCAAAAATATGTAGATAGATTTAAAAAAAATCTTAAAGTTGTTTATTGTCTTGAAAGAGTTGTGCAAGGAAAAACTTTTGAAGAAATAAAAACCTTGCCACAAGTAATAGCAACTAATTCAACTTTAGCTAGAAAAAGAGTAACAAAATTATTTAAAAAAGTTACAAATAAATTTGTATATTGTAAGCCTAAAGTTGCTGAATTTTCAAAATTATATTCAAATGCTTATCGTTACATACAATTTGGTATTGCAAATCAATTTTATATGCTTTCAGAAAATGCTGGTGAAGATTTTCACGAAATTCATAAAGTTATGATAAATGGTTATCCACGAGCTGGTTCATTGCCAACATCTGGATTTGCTGCGGGTCCATGTTTATTTAAAGATACTATGCAACTATTATCTTTTGCGCAAAATAACTTTGGTTTAGGTTATCATGCTATGTTAGTAAATGAAGGTCTCGTATTGCATATAACAAGAAGAATAAAAAAAATAAAAAATCTTAAAAATATGAATGTGGGTTTATTAGGAATGGCTTTTAAAGCTGAGTCTGATGATATTAGAACATCATTAAGTTATAAGTTAAAGAAGCAACTTAATGGTTTTTGTAAATCTGTTATAACTTCAGATCCTTATGTACAAGTAGATGAAAATATTATATCTTTAAATAGCCTCTTAAAAAAAAGCGATGTAATTGTTTTATGCACTCCTCATAAAGTATACAAAAAATTAAAATTAAATAATAAAATACTTATTGATGTCTGGGGTTTTTATAAAAGATAATGAAAAAAGTTTTAGTAACTGGAGGAACAGGTTTTATTGGTTCCAACATAGTTAAATCTCTAATAAAAAAAAAATATCAAGTATCAGTTTATGATAATAATTCGAGAGGTGAATTAATAAATCTTAATGAATTTGAGGGATCATTTAATTTTATTGAAGGAGATATAAGGGATAAGGATAAATTTATTAATTGTAGTAAAGGCATCAATACTATATTTCATCTTGCCTACATCAATGGTACAAAGAATTTCTATTCAAAACCATATGAAATACTAGAAATAGCAACAAAAGGAATTGTTAATGTTATTGATGCTATGAATGTTAATAATATTGATAATTTAGTATTAGCATCTAGTTCAGAAGTTTATCAAGAACCCCAGATAATTCCAACCGATGAAAATATCGCTTTATCTTTACCTGATGTTTTTAACCCAAGATTAAGTTATGGTGGAGGTAAAATTATATCAGAATTGATGAGCATTAACTTTGCTCGAAAATTTAATAAAAATTTAAAAATATTTAGACCCCATAATGTTTTTGGTCCAAAAATGGGTTTCGACCATGTTATTCCAGAATTTATAACTAAAATTTTATCACAACAAAAAAAAGAGGAAATTGACCTTGAAATACAAGGAAGTGGAAATGAAACAAGATCATTTATTTATATAGATGATTTTATAAGTGGTTTTGAATGTATTTTAGATCATGGTGAGGATTTAAATATATATAATATTGGTACTGAAGAAGAGGTATCAATTAATGAAATAATAATCTACTTAAGTAAATTAATTAGCAAAAAAATTAATGTTAAAAATACAGAAAAAAAATATGGAAGTACTAAAAGGAGATGTCCAAATATTAACAAAATAAAGTCACTTGGATTTAAAAATAAATATAATTTAGAGGAGGGTATAAAAAAAACATATGAATTTTATAAAAAGGAATTTGAAAAATCAAAATTATAAAAACAATTTTAAATTTGAATTCATTTCAAAATGTCAAATTTGTAATTCAAAAAAAATTACCCCATTTTATTCTTTTGGTTATCATCCAACAGTTAATGATTTTGCATTAACCAATAGTTTCAATCCAAAGGTTAATTATTTTCCATTAGATTTGATATTATGTAAGAATTGTGATCTCATACAATTAAATATTATAATTAATTCTAAAACAATTTTTCCAGATAATTATGCTTATAGAAGTGGTACCACAAAAATTTTAATAGAAAATTTTAAAAATTTAAAAAAGAATGTTTTAAAAAAAAATATATTACATAAAAAAGATCTAGTTATTGATATTGGCTCTAATGATGGAACATTACTAGAAAATTTTAAGGATTATAATATTCTTGGAATTGAACCAACTAATGTTTCTAAAATTGCAAATAAAAATGGAATTAAAACAATTAAAAAACCCTTTAGTTATGACTTATCAAAAATAATTGTAAAAAAATATGGTTATGCGAAACTAATTACAGCAACAAATGTTTTTGCACATATCGAAAATGTTCACTCTATAATGAAAGCTATACAAAAATTATTAAAGAAAGATGGTGTATTTATTAGTGAAAACCATTATTTTTTTGATCTAATCAAAACTTTACAATACGACACAGTTTATCATGAACATTTGAGATATTATTCACTGAGGAGTTTGTCAAAATTATTTATTTCTTACAATATGGAAATTATTGATGTACAAAAAATAAATACGCATGGTGGTTCAATAAGAGTATATACCGCTTATAAAAACAATTATAAAATTTCAAAAAATGTTAAAAAATTATTAAATCTTGAACCATATGGAAATAAATTAAATAAAATTATTAAAAATTTCACGTTGAGGGTAAATAGATCAAAATTACAAATTAATAATATTTTATATCAAAAAAAATTAAAAGGAAAAAAAATAGTTGGAATTAGTGCACCATCAAGGTCCAGTACATTAATTAATTTTTTAGGTCTTGATCATAATATTATTGATTATATTTGTGAAATAGAAGGTTCTCTTAAAATCGGAAAAAATATACCTGGTACTCAAATACCAGTAGTTAATGAAAAAATTTTATTTAAAGATCAACCAGATTTTGCAATTATATTTTCATGGCACATTTATAAAGAATTAACATCAAAAATTAAAAAAAAGGGTTTTAGAGGTAAGTTTATTATACCTTTACCCAAGCCTAAAATTATTTGATGAAGATACTTATATACAGTCAATACTTTTGGCCAGAGAAATTCATAGTTAATGACTTTGCATTAGAGTTAGTAAAAAAAAATGAGGTGGATGTTCTAACAGGCTTACCCAATTATCCATATGGTAGATTTTTTAATGGATATGGTTATTTTAGAAAAAAAAAAGAAATATATAAAAATATTAATATTTATAGAAATAATATAATACCAAGAAAAAAATCTACAACTTACAATTTAATCTTAAACTATTTTTCATTTCTTTTTTTTTCCTTTTTTAAATTATTATTTCTTAATACAAAAAATAAAAAATATGACTTATGTATAGTTTATGCACCCTCGCCACTAATAAGTTTAATACCAATTTTTTTTTTAAAAAAAAAATTTAAATTTAAAATTTATTTGTGGGTACAAGATCTATGGCCAGCTGTTATTGAAAATAAAACAAAATTTAAATTTTTAAAATTTTTAATAAATAAGTTATGCCAATATATATATTTAAACTCGGATATTTTACTCTTACAAAGTAACGCATATAAAGATTACTTAAAAAAAAATTATAAAATTAATGATAATAAGTTATTTTATTTTCCAAACTGGTCTGAGAATAATCAAAGAATAAATTATAAACCCGCTATAAGAAAGAAATTAAAAATAGGTTACCTTGGAAATATAGGTTTTGCTCAGAATTTTAATAATTTATGTAACATATTAGCAGCAAATAATTTGAATCATTTTGAATTTCATTTTTATGGAAATGGAAGATTTAAATCAACTTTTTTAAGTAAAGTTCAAAAACTTAATATTAAAAATATATATTTCCACAATTTTAAAAATATATTTGAATTAAGAATAATTCTAGAAGATTTTGATGCATTATTTTTATCACTTTCAAAAGAATATAAACATACTATTCCAGCCAAGTTTCAATTTTATTTGTCATTGGGTATGCCTATAATGGCTATTATCGAAGGCAGTACAAAAGAAATTATTAATCATAATAATGTTGGTTTTGCATGTTCTGAAAATGAAAATAATATTTTTATAAAAAAAGCTTTAAAATTTGCAGACATGAACCTAGAAGAGAAGAAAAATATTGCTAATAATGCATTTAGATTATACCAAAATACTTTTTCTAAAGAAAAAATAATGCAAAAATTTTATGGGATCTTAAATAAATGAAAACCGTCGTATCAATTACAGGAATAAGACCGGATTTTATAAGAATGAAAGAAATATTTAACTTACTAGATAAAAATTTTAATCACATTTTAATCCATAGTGGTCAGCATTATTCAAAAATGCTATCTGATATTTTTTTTAAAGAGTTAAATATAAGAAAACCTGACTATAACTTAAATATTGGTTCAAAGAAAAATGAACATTTTCATCAATTAGGAAATTTATCAATAAAAATTATTGAATTATTAAGAAAAGAAAAAATAAAACCTGATTTGATTATTTTTCTAGGAGATTCTAATTCTGTCGCATCATCTATTTCATTAAAAAAAGAAGGTTATAAGATTGCTCATATTGAAGCTGGCATGCGTTCATATGATAAAAGAATGCTTGAAGAAATTAATAGAACTGTTTGTGATCATTGTAGTGATTTTAATTTTGTATATCATAAAGATTATAAAATCAATTTACTGAAAGAAAATATTCCCAATAAAAACATATTTATAGTAGGAAATACAATTAAAGAAGTCGTTTTACCTATTAAAAATGAATTAGTAAAAAAAAAAAAATTAAACAACTTTATTTTAGCAGATATTCATCGTCCTGAAAATTTTAAATATGAAATAAGATTAAAGAAAATACTTAGATTACTAAATGATTATAAAAGATATTACGACTTGCCTGTTTATTTAATTGCATTTAGTAGAACTGTTTATTTTATAGATAAATATAAATGTAATCTGGGTGAAATTAGATTAAGTAAATTGATGTCTTTTAAGGAATATTTAAAATATCAATACAATAGTTTCTTGATAGTATCAGATTCTGGAACAGCTCAAGAAGAACCAGCAATTTTAAATACACCTGTTATTACCCCAAGAGATTTTACTGAAAGACCACTATCTATGAAGAATAATTGCTCTTTCTTGTTTAAGTTAGACAATTGCAGAGAATCTTTTAACAATAGCATTAAATATATTGATAAAGTTAAAAATAACAAAATTAAAATTAATTCAACTTGGTTGGGCACTGGTGAAACAAGTAAAAAAATAATTAAAATACTCAAAGAAAGATTATGAAAATTTTAATTGTAGGTGGAGCTGGCTATATTGGCGGTTATTTAACAGATTTATTATCAAGGAATAATTATAATATTACCGTTTTTGATAACCTCCTTTATGAAAATAGATACCTAAAGAATGTGAATTTTATTTTTGGTGATATTACAAATTATTCAAAAATAAATAGAGAACTAAAAAAAAATTATGATGTAGTTATATGGCTTGCAGCTTTAGTTGGTGACGGCGCTTGTGCAAAAAATCCAGAAATTACAAAAGAAATTAATTTAAATTCTATTCAAAATTTAGTTAAAAATTATTCGGGTAAGATAATATTTATGTCTACATGCTCAGTTTATGGTCAATCTAATAAGGTACTTAATGAAAATTCAAAAAAAAACCCTCTTTCTTTGTATGCCAGTACTAAAATAGATGCTGAAAAAATAATTTCCAAAAATGCAAAGAATAGTTGTATCTTTCGTTTAGGAACATTGTTTGGAGTAGGAGATCAAATTTCACGAATTAGATTAGATCTAGTTGTAAATATATTAACAATGAAAGCATCTTTAAACAAACCTCTTGAAGTTTTTGGTGGCGATCAATGGAGGCCATTATTACACGTTAAAGATGTATCTAACGCAATTTTGTTTGTTTTAGAGAACAATATAAAAGGAATTTATAATATCAGTGATAGAAATTATAAAATAAAAGATCTTGCTATAATCATATCAAAACAATTTAGAAAAAAAATAAATATTCGGATTTCAAAAATGATGTTTGAAGATACAAGAAATTATAAAGTAGACTCTTCAAGATTTAAAAAACTTGGATGGTCTCCTAAATTTAGTTTACAAGATGGGATAAAAGAAATAAAGTTGCTGATTAAAGAGAAAAGAATAAAGAATATTGATGATGTTATCTATTCAAACACAAAATATATAAATAAAATTTATAATTAATGATTTTTGAAGGTAAAAATTTTATGGACATTAGGGGTAACCTTAATGCAATAAATGATTTTAATTTTCAAAATATAAAAAGATTCTATCATATTACAAATCATAAGAATAATACTATCAGAGCTTGGCATGCCCATAAAAATGAAACTAAATATTTTTATGTTTCTTCAGGCAAGTTTATGCTTGGTAGTGTGAATTTAGAAAATAATGAAATTAAGAAATATTTTCTAAATTCTAATATTCCACAAATAGTTAAGATATCTGCAAATCATGCAAATGGATTTATGAATTTGACTAAAGACTCTTCAATAATAGTATTCTCAGACAAAACATTAGAAGAAAGTTTAGATGATGATATTAGATATCCATACGACAAATGGGATATTTGGAAAATTGAACATTTTTAATGATGAAAGTATTAATCCTTGGTGGAACTGGTATGTTGGGATCAGAAATGATCAATTATTTTTTAAAAAAAAAATTTTCTGATGTATTTTATACAACTAGAGAAAAACAAAAATCTGAAAAAGAATTATATTTTAATGTAGATAATTTTACGGATTTAGATTTTTTAACTAGTTTTGATTATGTAATTAATTGTATTGGTACAACCAAACCCTTTATAGAAGTTGATCCGATAAAAAGTATTTTTATCAATTCTATTTTCCCAAGGAAAATTTCTAATTTTTGTGAAAAAAATAATATAAAATTAATTCATATTACCACCGACTGTGTATTTTCTGGGAAACATGGTAATTATAATGAAGATTCACCACATGATTGCGAAGATTTGTATGGTAAAAGTAAATCTATTGGAGAGCCTAAAAATTGTATGTGTTTAAGAACTAGCATAATAGGTAAAGAAATAAATCATTTTGTACATTTAGTTTCTTGGGCTATTTCCCAGAAAGATAACAATGTTAATGGTTTTTCAAATCATTTATGGAATGGGGTTACAACTAAATACTTATCAGAAATAATTCATTCAATAATTCAAAATAGTTTGTTTGATATAAATCTGTATCATATTTTTTCCCCTAATTCAGTTTCAAAATTTGATTTACTTAATATCTTAAATGTAGAATTGAATTTAAATTTAAAAATTAAAAAAATAATTGCTGAACCCGCTATAGATAGAACATTATCTTCTAAATATGATTTTTCAAAAAATTTATCAACACTATCAATTACTGATCAAATCAAAGATATTTAATTTATAATGTATATTGTATTTGGATTAATATTATTTCTTATCTTTTTTATATTTTATTATTATTTAGCTTTTAAATTTAATATCATGGATGTTCCTAATACTAGGAAGACTCACAAAAATCCTACTCCTTTAATTGGAGGTTTGTGTATTTTTTCAACTTTATATCTAGTGATTTATTTTTTTTTTGAACTAGTTTCAGAAGTTAATATAATTGTTCTAGGTAGTTTTTTTATTTTGATAATTGGTTTTATTGATGATTTTAGAACAGTAAAAGCATATCTAAGATTGTCACTTCAGTTTTTTATTGTATGCATTGTAGTTTGGTTTGGCATTTATATTGTTGATATAGGAGAATATTCTTTTTTACCAATAAATAACTTAGGTTTTATTGGAATAGTATTGACACTCTTTTCAGTTTTATGTCTAGTCAATGCAATTAATTTTATAGATGGTATGGATGGACTGTCTATTAGTTTGATAGTTATAATATTAATAAATATTTATTTAAATGTTCAAAAACAAGCAACAATTGATGAAATAAACTTTATTTTATTACTTATTTTTTTATCCTTAATATTTTTACTTTTAAATATTGGGGCTTTTCCAAAATATAAGATTTTTCTTGGTGATGCTGGTAGTACCTCATTTGGTTTTATTATTGCTTTTTTATTGATATTTTTTACCATTCCTGAACAAAGATACTTTGATCCTGTATTATGCATATGGATTGTAACTCTACCTATGTTCGATCTTTTAAATGTAATTTTAATGAGAATATTTAATAACAATAAAATTTACCATCCTGATAGAAATCATGTTCATCATATATTATTAAAAAAAGGTTTTACAAATATGCAAGTATTATTTCTATTAATTTCACTCTCAATTACTCTAAATGCAATTGGTCACTTAATTCATTATAATTTCGGTAGTGATACAGCCTTAGTTGCTTTTGTATTAATCTATTTATTATATTCAATGAGTTTAAAAAGACTATAGATATTTAGAATTTTTTTCAAAAACATCTATTAATTTATTTACTTCTTCTTTTTTATTATAGTGCGTAAGACTAATTCTTACAACTCCATCTTTTGTATCTATACCTAAAGCATTTAAGCAACGCCAAGCATAGAAATTATCGTTTCTTGTTGCTATATTGTTTGCGACTAATATTTCTGATAATTTTTTTGATGTAACATTTCTTGAAGTAAAAGATATAGTAGGCGCTCTATTTTTGTTAATTATTTTACTCTTTCCAATTAACTTAAAATTTTTAGATTGTTTTAAATAATCTAAAATAGGATTTGTTAATTCTTCTTCGTGCTTGCTAATGAGTTTATTAATTTTATTAATTTTTGACTTTGTATTAAGATTTTTTAATTTGTAATGATGATTGTAAATATTTTCAAAATATTCATGAATTCCAATTAAGGAAACTAATTCTTCATGATTTGGCCCTCCTGGGTTTATTGTGTAAGGATATTTTCCTGCAAGAAATTCATGATTTTGATTTGGTAGTTTCTTTAAAATTTCTTCTTTACCATATAATAATGCTAGGTGTGGTCCATAAGTTTTATATAAGCTAAATGTATAGAAATCGACATCTAAATCTTTGACATCAGGAAAGCCATGAGGGGCATAAGAAACACCATCGCCAATTACAATTATATTATTTTGATGAGCTATTTTGGAAATTGTTTTAAGATTATTTACTGATCCAACAATATTAGAGCAATGAGTAACTGCAAGAATTTTTGTTTTATCACTTATTAAGTTTTGTAATTCATCAATTTCTAACTCTTGAGAATCTAAGTTAAACTTCCACTCAATAATTTTTGCACCATAATTTTTTAATCTTCTCCATGGACTTATATTAGCTTCATGATCTTGATTTGTTACAATTACTTCGTCACCTTCTTTAATAAATTCTTTTAATGCATTAGAAAGGACATACAAATTTATTGAAGTTGATCCACCAATCAGTATCTCATTTTGATTAGCATTAATCATATCAGCAAAAAGTTTAATTGCATAATCCATATTTTTCCCAGCAATCTTTGACATTGAATATTCAGCATATGGTTGTACTTTAGTAGATGTCATAAATTCTGTTAATTTATCTATTACATTTTTAGGTACATAGCTACCGCCAGCATTTTCAAAAAATGACCAGTCTTTTGAAAGAGGATCTTTAAAAGCTGGAAATTGTGATCTTACGTAATCTATATCAAGTTTAATATTTTCTAGTGTCAATTTTTTCTCTAATCGTATATTCTTTTATTCTAATATAAAAAAAAATAAATGATAATTAATTAAAATATCTTTTCATTATGATTGATAAACGAAAATTTTATATAGATGGTAGCTGGATTGATCCAATTGTAAAGAATGATTTTGAGGTTATTAATCCTTCTAATGAACAACCCTATGCCTATATTTCCTTAGGATCTAAAAAAGATGTAGATCTAGCAGTAAATGCAGCGAAGAATGCATTTCTCACGTGGAGTCAGGCAGATAAAAATGAAAAAATTAATTTACTAGAAAATTTACTTAAGATTTATAAAAATAGATGGGATGAAATATCACAAACAATGTCTGAGGAAATGGGCGCACCATTAGATTGGTCTTCATCAGCTCAAACTTCTTCAGGCGCAGATCATATTAATGATTTTATTTTGAGATTAAAAAATTTTGAATTTGAAAAAA
>CESW01010728.1_pt1 | contig 11985 bp, 7 predicted proteins | sample 531171 | NCBI WGS metagenome assembly CESW01 (sample SAMEA2621859, study PRJEB7988) | marine metagenome | biome: marine biome (ENVO:00000447); feature: surface water layer (ENVO:00002042); material: "saline water (ENVO:00002010), including plankton (ENVO:xxxxxxxx)" | depth 5 m
TGCGCGGTAGTGTTCATGGGGAGGGACCCGAGGTGCCAATGGTGCTACCGACTGTCTTCACCGAAGGCGCGAAGATCGAAGGACCTAGCCTTGAAGCACAAAAAGCTCAGTTCAAAAAAACTAAGACTACGGGACGTCGCCTCGTTTTAGCGCAATGGTTGGCGAATGAAAAAAACCCTCTCACCGCTAGAGTTATGGTGAACCGCCTATGGCAGCACTGCTTCGGTACAGGATTGGTGCCTACTGCAAACGATTTTGGTCTGCTAGGGGAAGCAGTCAGCAATCAGGCTCTGCTCGATTGGTTGGCAGTAGAGTTCATGGAGTCGGGTTGGGATATCAAACATATGCTGCGCCTGATGATGACCAGTTCGACATATCAGATGTCTGTGCAAGCGCAGGCTGAGGCTCTTTCCATTGATTCGCAAAATCGATTACACTGGCGGCATAATCCGCGGCGACTGACAGCAGAGGAGATATGGGATACTTTACTACTTGTGCGGGGAAAACTAAATTATGACTTTGGTGGCGAACCAGTGCGCCCAAAGATGCCTGAGGCGGTTCTAGCTGGGTCTTCGCGTCCTGATATAGCATGGCCCGAAACAGTAGGAGAGGTCGCGAATCGGCGTGCGGTCTACATTGCGGTCAAACGTTCGATACAGCTACCCCTTCTCGCTGCCTATGATGCTCCCCAAAGAGACGCTACTTGCCCGACGCGTTTCGCAACTACAGTTCCTACTCAAGCGCTTACTATGTTAAATAGCGAGCGTGTTAACAACGCTGCAAAAGAATTTGCCGCACGGTTGTTAAACTCACATGGAGATTTAAATTCACAGATTATTGCAGCTTTCAAGCAAGCACTTGGGCGTGCGCCGAGTGTTAAAGAAAAAGTAGCGCTGCTTGAACTTTCAGATGACTTAGACAAGATTTATTCTGTCTCACGATCAAATTTGCTCGAACGTATTTGCTTAGTTCTATTAAACCTAAACGAAACGATTTACCTCGATTAATAACGATGAAACAGCCTCAAAGAGATTTTTGCGGGAACACCTCGCGTCGTGAATTCATTCAGACAGTGAGTGGTGGCTTTGCGAAACTTGCCCTTACTGGAATGCTTGCTAAAGAAGGCATCTTAGGTAACTCACTCGAAGCTGCGACAGCAAGCCTCAACCCCTTGCTACCTAGACCGAAGCATTTCCCTGTCAAGGCGCGCAGCGTTATTTTCCTCTTCATGTATGGGGGTCCAAGTCACATCGATACTTTTGATTACAAACCATCTATGTATGGCATGGATGGTAAGACGGTTCAGGTAAAAACTTTTGGCCGTGGAGGTAAGAAAAACGAAGGACGTATTGTTGAGCCGCGCTGGAAGTTCAAGCCCTACGGTGAGTGTGGTAAGTATGTTTCCGATCTGTTCCCGCATGTCGGAAGCTGCGTCGATGATATTGCATTTCTGCACTCGATGCAGGCAGATTCTCCGATCCACGGCTCTGCCATGCTGATGATGAACTCTGGCTCCCTAGTGAGTGGTAAGCCAACGCTTGGGAGTTGGATCAACTATGGGCTCGGCACGGTCAATCAGAACCTGCCCGGATACGTGGTGATGCTCGACAAAACTGGAGGACCCATTTCAGGTGCGAAGAACTGGACCTCAGGATACATGCCGGCCAGTTACCAAGGAACAGTCTTTCGTTCCAAAGGGGAGCCCATTCTTGATTTAAGGCATGTGGATCAGATGAGCGATGGGGAGCAAGCGCGTATTATTCAATCTTTAAACCACCTCAATGAAGGGCACATGGAGAGTCGGTTGGATAACTCGAACCTAGCTGCACGCATTGCCAGTTACGAGTTAGCATATAAAATGCAGTCAACCGCGCCGGAAGCGATTGATACTGACCGTGAGAGCGAAGAAACCAAAGCGCTTTACGGAATGGACGAAGCACACACCGAAGATTATGGTCGTAAGTGCATGTTGGCGCGTCGATTGGTCGAGCGAGGCGTGCGCTTTATTCAAATTTATTCTGGAGGCTCACACGGCGACAACAATTGGGATGCACACGGCGACTTGGAATTGAACCATAACAAGCATGCGCGAAATACCGACAAGCCGATCGCGGGACTCTTGAAGGATCTGAAGCGCCGCGGATTACTGGACGAGACGATTGTCGTCTGGGGGGGTGAGTTTGGCCGTCAGCCGACTGCTGAATATGCTTCAGGCAGTGGACGCGACCACAATTCCAACGGCTTTACTATGTGGATGGCAGGCGGTGGCATCAAGGGTGGTGTCAGCGTTGGACAAACCGATGACTTGGGTTCGGCTGCGGTTGAGCGTCCACTCGGCGTTAAGAACCTCCATGCTACAATTCTGCAACAAATGGGCATGGATCCGAACTATCTTTCATATTTTCACTCGGGCTTGGATGAAAAGTTGGTTGGCGTGGAGGGCGCTGAACCCATTCACGAAATCATCGCTTAAGCACATAAGGCTATTATGAAAGATCGGATTGTATTGGTTACAGGTGCAACTCGCGGATTGGGTTTGGCTATTGCGGAAAACTTCACCCGAGGGGGTGCAAAAGTCGCATTGAATTATGCCCATGACGATGCCGCTGCTTCGAGTGCCAAGGAGCAACTCTGTGCGCTAGGCACGGTTGAGTTATTTAAGGCTGACGCTTTCTCGGCTGATGGAGTCGAATCATTAGTGGCCAGTATCAGAGACAAGTGGGGCGAGATTGACACTGTCGTGCTCAATGCGACTCCGATCCAACATGAGAAAACGATTGATGCCTACACGGATGCAGATTTTGAATCTATGTATCGAGCTTTTGTAATGAGCCCGCATTATTTGACTCGAGCAGTAGTGCCAGAGATGAAAGTGCGCAATTTTGGCCGCATCATTCACGTGACCAGCGAGGTTTTTCACTGTGGAAGCAGCCCTTTTTCAGCTTACGTCGCTGCGAAGGGCGGACAAATTGGGTATGTCCGCAGTGCCGCGATGGAACTGGCGCCCCACGGGATCACAGTCAACTCTGTGGCTCCAGGTTGGATTCCAGTGGAACGCCATGCCGCTATTGCTGAGTCAGCTAAAAATAGTTATCTAGAAAATGTGCCGGTAGGCCGCTGGGGCACTCCAGAAGAAGTGGCTGAGGCAGCGCGCTTTTTCGCAGAAGAACATTCCGGGTTTTTAACTGGGCAGACGCTTGCGGTCAATGGGGGCCGTACATTGCTATAGTGCTACCTTTTCGTATGAGAAGCAGATGAGCGAGTGCGTAAAAGAGTGTTGTTAGTGGCTTAAGCTCTGTATTGTGATTTCTATTCGGGCTTTAGTCCCAGATCGATTTCAATTCGTGGACTTTTAGTTGGTTGAGTTTCGCAGTCCCACCTCTAGCTTCTAGCTTAATTTCAGAGATCTTTTGTTTGTAGTCTCTTGGCAGAGAGACGTAGACACGCCCATCGTTGCCCACGATTTCATACAGACAGACATCGACTAAGACTCTAATTTTGACCTTACCGTCGATCAGCTTAAGCGGGATTTCCCGATGCTCGATCATTTGCTCTTTGGGTTTGTAGCGAATGTGGGTGCCAGGAATATTTAGGATGACCTGCTCGGTATCGCCTGGTTCGAATTCTAGCGTAAGATCAAATGTATTGCTATTGAGGGGTAGGATAGCGGGGGTGCTATCGGTAAATTCCACATTTTCTAGATGATGGCTTCTTACTCGCAGTTCTTTAATCTCTTCGATTGGATTCGCCCGCATGCGGATGCCCCCAGCTTCTTCATGAAGGGTGAGATTATGCGGGAAGCTATGGTGGCCTGCATACGGTGCTTCGGGGGCAGCTCGCGAGGTGTTCCAGCCGACTTGTATTTTTCGGCCGCCGGGTGCGTTGTCGAAAGTCTGCGAGGCGTAGTAAGTGCCGTAGTGAAGTCGATACTTGCCTTCATGTTCGGGGGTGAAAGTTTTACCGTCGAAGTCGCCCACTGCATATTTGGCGTCGCCCGAATAAATCACCCAACGTGTGTTGGTTTCGTCGCCGTCCACGGGCAGCTCAAACAGTTCCATGCATTCGAAGTAACCGAACAGGTCACTCTGGTGCTCCCAGTGTTTCATGTCCACGGAGGAGTAGAATCGACCGCTCTGGTTTTCTTTTCCGTTGGTAAAATCGTAAACCAGCATCACCCAGTGGCCGTCCAATTTTGCGGCTGTCTCGTTGAGCGGCGTGTCCGCAGCATCGTATGCATACCAAATAACCTTTGGGTCACGTCCTACATGGAACGGCTTTCCTGAGGTGCCGTGTTTATCGAAGGTAATGATCGGATTGTTTTCGTAGCGTTGGAAACTCTTGCCGCCATCGTTGCTGTAGGCGATGCATTCGCCAACGCTGGTATTGGTGAAGAACAGCACGATGGCATTCTCGCCAAAGCCTGCAGTGTTTTGCTTGTCGACGGTGCCAGAGCCGGAGAACATGTAATGGTCGCCGTTGGTGTAGGGGAAGAGGGCACCTTTATGTTGTGTCCAGTGAAGCAGGTCGGTGCTCGTGGCGTGTCCCCAGGTTTGATTACCCATTGTTTTTTTCATTGGGTTGTGTTGCCAGAAATAGTGCCAGATGCCCTCATGGTAGACCATGCCGTTGGGGTCGTTGTTGAATCCAGTTTTTTGTGTGAAGTGGAACTTGGGACGGAAGGCTTCTTTGTGGAAGTGCTCTTCTCCAGGAATGGTGTTTGATTGCCGAATCAGGTCAAAACCTGCTTCGGTTGAGCGCCAAGAGCGCACTGTGACTTCTTTGCCTTCAAAGTCTTCGAGGCTGAGCGAGGCATACCAGTGAGTTGCAGCTGTATTCTCGGCCAGTTTTGCCCAGTAGTGGCGGATAGGCTTGCTATCGACGAGCAGTTGCACTGGGCTGCCTTTGACTTCAAGCCAATCTCTGCGGTCTCGAAAGCCGCGTTCGACCGTTTCGGGCAGATTGTGAATTGGTAAAACCAGGTGTTTTTTGCTGACGGTGAACGTGCGTTCGTGCTGATCCCAAGCTAAGAAGTTAGGTCTTGTGTCTGTTAGTTGAAAGTCATCCGCAATAATGTGCCCCCAAGGCGCTTCGACTTCGTCGATGATCCGAATTTGCGCCGATTGACCGCGCCATTCACTAAGGTCGAAGTAATTGAACTTCAAGATCCAGTTCTCAATGCCACTACAGTCCTTGACTGGCTCGCCTTCAATGATTAGCTCGACCCGGGTGTCTTTTTCAACTCCGCCAGCAATACGGAAGGTGAGGTAGTCGCGGGTGATTATAAATGCAGTGGAAGTAAGGCTGCCGATATGGTAATCCCCATGAACGCTCGAATTTGCACAATAGTCACCTTGCATGCTTCCATGGAGTCGTTGGTCTTTTTTATCTCCTGAGCGCTGAAATGGATTGTGGGCAAAGGCGGTTCCATCAACTATCCAGTTAGTCAGGTCCCCCGATTCGAAGTCGCTGTTGATGAAGGGAAGTTTGCTTTCAGCCATTACGGTGCAGCAAGCTGCTACCGAAAGAATGATTTGGATGAATTCCTTTTTCATGGTTTTTATTGAATGTGTAAGATCAAAGAAACAAGCCTGTAATGAACTGCACATTTGGCGTAGACGTTCATGCAGAAATGCGCCTACAGCAGCTTTGATTTTAATATGACGAGTGATGGCAGAATGACTAATTAAGAATTTCATTTGTCTTCTATTATAGCCACTATTCTTTTTGGCGTAAGTTGACAGGTATTCTGCGCGGATAGACATTGTTATCACGACTCTGATGACTTATTATAAAAGCTCATGGCATCCCTTACTCCCCATTCTCTCAAAATAAAGCTTTGGGCTTTTTTCATTGCCTCATGTGTTGAGTTGAGCGCTAAAACGGCAGCTCCCAATTTCGTTCTTGTTTACATTGATGATCTCGGTTGGGCAGATACCTCGGTCGAGATGATTGAGGGGAGGGAAAATACACGTAGTGATTTTTACCAGACGCCGCACCTACAAGGTATGGCTGATCGAGGGTTGGTCTTTTCCGATGCCTATGCGCCAGCGCCTGTATGCACACCGTCGCGTAATGCGATGCTCCATGGTATGACGCCCGCACGCATGCTCAACTCGACCTTAAATACCCATCGTTCGTCTAAGGAATACCGAGGCAAGATTACTATTCCGCAGGCACTGAAGTTAGCTAACCCAGACTACATTGCCGCTCATTTTGGTAAGTGGCACATCCCGACAATGAAGCCGAGCGATGCGGGTTATGATTTCACCGAGAAGGAAAAAGGAACAGGTAACGGCGAGGGTGACTATTTGGACGACATGCGGACGCATCTTCCGGACGATGATCCTAAGCGTCTCTTCTCGTTGACTCAAATGACGAAGGATTTCATCTCTGAGCAGGCTGATGCGGAGCGGCCTTTTTTTGTTCAACTGTCGCACTATTCGGTGCATATCTGGCATGATTCATTAAAAGAAACACGCGAAAAATACCGTGCATTACCGCGTCCTATAAAAGCGGTGGATTCGGATTATTTACCTGATGATGAAATTCCGGATTTTAAACACAACTGGTTGCTTAATTATGCGGCAATGATCGAAGATACAGATCGCTCATTTGGCGATTTACTCGATCACATCGAGGCCATGGGGATCGATGATAATACCTACGTAATTTTTACTTCCGACAATGGCGGGGGCTTACGTGGCAACGCTCCTTTACAAGGTGCGAAAGGTGATTTAACCGAGGGAGGTATTCGTATTCCGCTCGTGGTTTGTGGACCTGGCGTGCCAAAGGGGCAATATTGCTCGGTGCCAACTGCAGGGTGGGATTGGTTGCCGACTTTCTACCAGCTAGCTGGTGGCACGGCGCCACTACCTGAGGAGTTGGATGGCGTGAGCATTGCGGATACCTTTACTCTGGGCGATGCTGCGGTAGTCGAGCGTCCTGGGGATGCGTTGATCTTTCACTTTCCATGGTATAACGGTGAACCAGAGTCGTCCATACGCCGTGGCGATTTCAAACTGTTAAAGAATTTGGATACCCAAGCGGTGGCACTTTATAAGCTCAGTGAAGATCTTTCTGAAGAGTATGATTTGAAGTCATCCTATCCTGAAATGTCGGCATCACTTGAACAGCAAATGATGGAGTATCTCGACTCGGTTGAGGCGGAGGACGTGAATCAATTGCGCGCAGGCTTTTTGAAAAACATCGAAGGTGAGTGGTTGATCAAAGCCGAAGCGCGTGCGGACTCAAATCGCGCCGCTGCTGCAGCGGGAGATGCCCAAGCACAACAGCAACTTGCCGAGGCAGAGAAATTTATTAAATGGCTTAAACAAGAAGCGATTTTCACGCGCGATCGCATGGCTATGAGCGAAGATGCCAAATAAGAATCTTCCAGAACTTCTACATCTATGAATTACCGTTATCTTGGCCAAACAGGGCTACCTCTGAGTGAACTTTCTTTAGGATCTTGGCGCACCTTTGGTAAGTCGATCTCTGACGAGACTGCCGATGAGTTAATGACTCTCGCCTACGAATCGGGCATCAATTTTTTTGATAATGCCGAAGTCTATGCTGCGGGTGAATCAGAGTTGGTGATGGGGCGTATCCTCAAAGCCAAAGGTTGGCGGCGCGATAGTTGGTGTGTTTCGAGTAAGGTATTTTGGGGAGGCGACGAGCCCACTCATAAAGGACTGTTTCGCAAGCATGTGATCGAGGCCTGCCATCAAGCGCTCGAACGCTTGCAGGTAGACTATCTAGATCTCTATTTCTGCCACCGCCCCGACCTCAATACGCCAATTGTGGAGACGGTTGCTGCGATGACAGATCTGGTGCGGCAGGGGAAGATCCTCTATTGGGGGACCAGTGAGTGGACTGCGCGCGACATCGCACTCGCACATGCCGCCGCGGCGCGTGATAATCTCGTCGCACCAGTGATGGAGCAGCCGCAATACAATCTGTTTACGCGTGAATGTTTTGAGGTTGATTATTCACGCCTCTACAAAGAAGTCGGCCTCGGCACTACGGTGTGGTCGCCTTTGTCACGCGGAGAATTGGTGGGTCATTATTTGCAAGAGAAGGGCGGCAAGTTCGTGGTTTCGAAGCAGGGAAAAGCATGGCTCAAGGAGGCAGGTTTGCCCCCCGGCTACGAAGCCCGAGTACATAAGGTTGCTGAGTTTGCGGGCGTAGCGCGTGAGCTAGAGATCACTCCCGCACGCTTAGCACTCGCATGGGTATTGAAGAATTCAAACGTGACGACGGCAATTTTGGGAGCCTCTAATACGGACCATTTAAAAGAAAACCTCAAAGCTATCGGCGATGTTTCTTTGCTCACAAATGTAGTTATGGGGCAGATCGAATCCATTTTCCAGACGAGTCCCTTGCCCGAGGAAACTTTTCGTTAAACGTCATTAAGGTAGACTCACTTTCAAGCGCTCAAGTCGACATTGCTTATGCACAACCTTTGCCTGCTGGCTTTTAAACTGAATGATTCTCTCTAGATCACAGATTCTGTAATTTTATTGAATTAATAATGAGCTCTAAAAAAATTATCAAACGACGTTCCTTCCTCAAAAAAGGTGCAGCCTTTTGCGTGACTGCCTCAGTGGCCCCCATGATTCTAAGAGCCGAGACCCTTGGTCTGAATGGCCGCGTCGGTCCGAACAGTCGCATTAATTTAGCTTACGTAGGTATTGGTAAGCAAATCGGGGCGCACTTTGGCATAGCTAGCCGCCAAGATGTGCATCCCCTGTGGGTTTGCGACGTGAAGCCCGAAGCTCGGGCATACGGCTTGGGTGAGATGAAAAAACGGGGCGGCGATTGTAAGGCGACGCCGTATCACGAAGACATCGTGAATGACCCCTCAGTGGATGCCGTAGTGGTGTGCACTCCAGATCACTGGCACGCTGCAATTTCGATTGCCGCGATGCGCGCAGGGCAGGATGTCTATGTCGAAAAGCCAATGACGCTGACGATCGAAGAGGGCAAAGCTATGGTGACTGCCTGTGAGCGCTATGGTCGTATTCTTCAAGTGGGCTCGATGCAGCGATCCAACAGTGCCTTTCGCAAGGCAGCCGAATTGGTGCGCAATGGTTACATCGGGAAGGTCAAAGAGGTCTTGGTAGGGCTAGGAGGGTTCCCGCAACCAGAGCTTCGAGCAGAGGAACCGATCCCCGAGGGCTTCGACTATGATCGTTGGCTTGGCCCTGCCCCATACGAGCCGTATTCTTTTAAGCGAGTGGAAGGTAATTATGGTGGCGGTTGGCGCTGCTATTGGGAGTATGGCTCTCGCAAAAATGGTGACTGGGGTGCGCATCACTACGACATCGTTCAATGGGCGCTCGGGCGAGATGACTCTGGCCCTGTGGTTTTCTATCCGAAAGGATATGAAGGGGCGAAGTATCACTCCTATGAATACGGCGATGGTGTGAAAGTGATTCGCGACCATGGTGACCGGAAGAGGCATGCGATTCGCTTCGTGGGTACAGAGGGTGAAGTGATGGTCGACCGTGGCGGCCGCATTGCGACCACGCCAAGCGATTTGTCGGGTCGCCCACTCAAGCCTTCGGATGTGCACTTATATGTTTCACGCAATCAGCAGGTAAACTGGATCGAATGTATTAAAAGCCGCGCCACGCCGATTTGCGATGTCACTATTGGTCACCGGACTGCCACGATTTGCCAGCTTGCTGGAATCGCCGAGCGTTTGAAACGCCCGATCAAATGGGATCCCGTCGTCGAACAAATTGTGGGCGATGAGTATGCTCGTCGCTGGCAAGATCGTCCACGCCGTGCGGGTTACGAGCTTCCTGTTTGATCGCTTTAATCTATTTTGTATGAAAGCTAAATTTCTATTATCTGCGGTCTGTAGCCTGATCGCATTGTCGGTAATGGCATCTGCGCAAAATCTCAGCGAGCTGGTCGCTCAGCTTGACTCGGGTCTAATGGATCAGCGCACGGATGCGCGCAACGGCATCCATCAACTACTGACCAACTCAACTGCACCGACGGCAGATGTGAACGCTCGCAGATCGCTTGAGCAAGAAGCTTTGCAGCTCTTAAGGTCCAGCCTCAGTCATCCTGCTCAAGTGTGGCTGCTGCGGATGCTGGAGCTTACTGGCAGCGAAAAGTCAGTGCCAGTGATCGCAAGCTATCTAAACAGTTCCGATGGCCAGTTGCGTGATTGCGCACGTCGCGCTTTGGTCGCGAACCCCGCACCAGAAGCAACCGCAGTCTTGGCGCGAGCGATGATGCGTGCGAGCGATGCCGAAACAGGTGCCTATATTGATGCATTTGTCTATCGTGGTGATGCGCGAGCCGCCAAGGTAATCGTGAAGTTTTTGAATTCCAAAGATACGGCTACGGTCGTGCAGGCGGCCAATGCGCTAGTCGTATTGAACGAGCCTTCGGTCTATTCTGAATTAAAGGTGGCGCATACAAATTCGCATGAAGGGAGTCGTGCGGCCATTGAATTGGCTATGCTCGCCACAGGCGCCGATGCAAGCGCCTGCAAGGCTTTGATCTCGTCGGCGGCGAATGTGGGCGTCGCGGAAGCGGCGTTTGTTGCCTTGTTAAAGAAAGACGCCACCGAAGCAGTCGCAGTACTGCAAGCTGCAGTTGACGAAGCACCTTCACCTCTACGTAGTGCGATGCTTGGCACCGCAATGTCCGAGCCTGCCTTGCAAGCGATCTTACTCGATGGCTTAGATTCACGCACCCCTGAGGATCAGTTGATCATTCTTTCGGGCATTGCAGAGCAGGAGATTACGAGTGCCGAGGCGAGCGTCATCGCGCTATTATCGAGTGCGGATGAGGCGGTTCGCAAACAGGCGATTTTCACATTGGGCGTGATCGGGGGCAGTGCGAGTTTCTCGACACTGTATGGAATGTTCTTAGATGAATCTGACGAGGATGCGGGTAAAGCGCTGGCGAAGCTCGACCTCGCGGCGATAGATAACGAGCTATTTAAAACCGTCGAGGAGTCGAGTGATCTCAAACAACGTTCCGCTGCCATGCAGCTACTCGCTTTGCGTAATGCCGAGGGTGCTGCAGAATTGTTTAACCGTACGATCGCGCCAGGTAATCCGGATGATCTACGTGTCGAATGCATGAAGGCCTTGGAAGTGCTCGGTACGGTTGAGAGTTGCCAAGCGATGGCACAGTTCATCGTTTCAGGCGACTCTGTAAAACGATCTGCACAAAAGAGCCTGAAACGTTTGTGCCTTAATTATGGCGACCCAGATCTTTTGTGGGATTCGGTCTTTGTGCCGGCAATAAAAACCGCGGCCAATGATGCGATACGTGGCGATTTGCTAGTGATTGCGGATGCGGTCGCAGGCGATCATCTTTTAGCCTACATCCAGCAACAGATTGCCGACACTGGATCGTCCTTGCGACCAGCCGTATTAAAGACCTTACAGCGTTGGCCGCACATGGAAGCGAGCGAGGTCTGGCTTGAGTTAATCTCGACGCCCAATGTCAGTGCAAGTGATATTAAAGCCGCGGAATCTGGCTTGGGGCGTATGGTGAAAAGCAAAGAGGTCGGAGGTTGGGAGAAGCTCAAACTTAATCAGATCGTGGTTGCTGTTGAGAAAGCGCCAACGGCAGAATTTAAGCAGGCGATGGTGAATCTGTATCTGAAGCCAAACGATTACATTCAACATTATCTGCACGATGCCTTTGAGCAGTTTGCCAATGATCCGGACATTAGTGTCGAGGTCGCGGCGGTCCTTGCGACTGTATCTGAATCAAAAGTGCGTCGCAAGCGCTAGAGACTGCTCGCAAATTGTTTGAACGATCAAGCAGAGATGGGCACAGATGGACGCGAATATTTGAAACCAACGATCGCTCTACCTCTCTTAATTGAAACTGTTTAATCTTTTAACTCACCTATCTCAAAATGACCCAGTCTAGATATTCGTATCACCCATGGCAGTGCATTCTTGGGCTACTAACATTTTTGAGTTTCCCCCCTGGTGTGGTCTCCGC
>CESW01058758.1_pt1 | contig 11959 bp, 10 predicted proteins | sample 531171 | NCBI WGS metagenome assembly CESW01 (sample SAMEA2621859, study PRJEB7988) | marine metagenome | biome: marine biome (ENVO:00000447); feature: surface water layer (ENVO:00002042); material: "saline water (ENVO:00002010), including plankton (ENVO:xxxxxxxx)" | depth 5 m
AACCCAATGATAGACCATCAATCCATTTAGGTGAATATGAAAAAATAATGCCCTGTAAATATCTCCAATCATCTGTCTCTAAATATTGATTAATTTTTGGAACATATATATTTGTACCAGCATATGTCCTATCTGATCCAGGTGGTTTAAAACCAGAGCTCTCTAGTCTTCCAGTTATAAACTGCCACTCAAAATTTCCAATCTTTGTTTCAAAAGGCTCGATACTATTAAAAGTTATATGATTAAACCCTTGTGCATGGTTACTCATCATAATACTGTTTCTAATCGAGGGGCCCCACCAAATATTTTCAGATGAAATTCCAAGACTAATATTTTTCCAATTAAGTCTTACACTGGATTGTCCAAATGTTGTTTTATTGTGATTACTATTTCCAAATCTTTCAGGCATATCAATTTTATTCCAAAGACGATATCTTTGTGCCCAAATAACCGGATAGTGACCCTCCCAAAATGTGTCAAACTCTCTATTTTCACTAAAATGATGTTCGGGTTTAAATTGTATTGATAAAGGACCTATCTCCAAAAAAATTCCTGGAGAAACTATGTGTTGATATCCTCTGTTTGGAATCATTGTTCCGTTATTTCTGTTGTAAGGATGATGAGAATTGAATTCTATAAAATAATCAATGCCCAAGCTTTTTATTTTTATGTTTTCTTTTTTGTTTTTATATATAAGTTTAAATTGGTTTTTAAATAAACTTTCAAGGTTTTCATTTAAGTTTAGAGGCCTTGTATTTAATGAATAGTTCGTTGTTAATTCACCTAAAAGTATTGAATTTCTTAATTTATTATAATTATAGTCATTATTTGTATTTATGTTCTGGCTATTTAATGAGCACAGTAATATTAAGTTTATAATTATAAATCTCATTTGTAATTAACTACCCTGACTCTTAAATTGTCCAAAGACCAGCTTTCATCACACTTCTCTTGCGGATTACCATCTTTATCAATAGCATTAGGTTGATATAATTCATCATAGAATCTAACAACAATTGCACCACCAGAACTCCTAAATGCTTTTTCTATTTTATATAAGGTTGTTGGACCTCCAAAAAAATTGTTACTGCATTTAACAGAAAGGTTTGTTAAAAAACTTCCTTTTTTTGGATTGTTTTCGGACGGATAATTTTCTGGGTAAGATTGTCTCAAACAATAATTTGGCCAACAAGGACTATTTGAAAAGGTAGTTTCGAACTTGTCAAAATCAGGATCTTTAAATAGATCCATCTCTGGTTTGTATTCCATTATCCATTTGTCTGGTTTATCATTATCTGTAAAACCATTAAAATTTCCATCCCAACTTCCATGAATATACAAATCAAATGAAATGAAAACATATTCGTGAGAACCAACATCGTCTAAGTGAAGTGTGAAGCCATCATTATTAAAATCACCTAGAACTTTTGTATCGTTAAAGGATGAAATCCCGCCTCCGTCGATCTTATCAAGAACATTATTTTCAAAATCATTTTCATAAATCAACTCATCACGAATAATTTCTGGATATGAACAAGAATTAATTATAAATAAAATAACAAAAAATCTCTTTTTCATAATTTAAACTTATGCAATTTTCTGTAATGTGAGATGGTTTTTTTTAATCCATCTCTCAATTCAATTTTAGGTCGCCAATTTAATAAGCTTTGTGCTAATGTAATATTTGGCTGCCTAACTTTTGGATCATTTTCGGGAAGTTCTTTAAAAATAATTTTGCTATTCGTGGGTATTAAACCTCTTATAATTCCTATGAGTTCCAGGATTGAATATTCAGAGGGATTCCCAATATTCACAGGACCAGAATAATTAGACATTAATAACTTATATATTCCAGAAATGGTATCATCAATATATGTGAAGGATCTGGTTTGTTTTCCATCACCATAAACTGTAAAATTTTCATTATTAATTGCTTGTTTAATGAAATTAGGTATTGCTCTGCCGTCGTTTATTCTCATATTTGATCCATATGTGTTGAAGATTCTAACAATTTTTGAATCAACTTTAAACTTTCTATGGTATGCCATAGTTATTGCTTCAAGATACCTTTTAGCTTCATCGTAAACACCTCTTGGACCTACTGGATTTACATTTCCATAATATTTTTCATTTTGTGGATGTTCGAGGGGGTCCCCATATATCTCAGAGGTCGACGCAACAAGTATAGTAGCTTTCTTATTGATAGCTAAGTTTAAAATATTTTCAGTTCCTCTTGAGCCAATTTGTAATGTTTTTATTGGATATTTTATATAATCTGTAGGACTTGCAGGTGAAGCAAAATGAAGTATAAAGTCAATATCATTTTTAATTTTAATTGAATAACAAACATCATGATTTATAAACAAAAAATTTGGATTTTTCAAACATTTTTCAATGTTTTGAGTAACTCCAGTTAATAGATTATCAATACCAATAACTTTGAAGTTATTGCTTAAAAAAAAATCACATAAGTGTGATCCTATAAAGCCACAACATCCGGTAATTAGAACAGTTTTATTCATCTGAGAATTGTGTAAAAATAATGATTATTGATAACTATTTCGTCGAAAAGTAATTACTTCAAATAATTTCTTAATTATCAAATTAGATTTTTGTTTTAAATATTATTAAAAAAACGAATGACTTTAACTATTTTTGAATTATAATTTGGATTTTTAAAATTTTAAATAATCGTGAATTCTTTGGCGAAGCCGTACTTAAAAAAGAAATATTTTCTAACACTACCATACAAAAATGTCATTGGTTTATTTTAAAATATATATTTTTTAACTAAACATTAAAAATTATTTAAAAAAAATGAATATCACTATTATTGGATCTGGTTATGTTGGTTTAGTTGCTGGTGCATGTTTTGCTGAAGTTGGAAATAAAGTTGTTTGTGTCGATGTAGATTCTGTTAAAATTAATCAGTTAAAAAAAGGTATTATTCCAATTTATGAACCTGGATTAGGCACACTAGTTTCAAAAAATCTAAAAAATCTAAACTTGAGATTTACCAGCAGTATAGAAAATGCTTTAATAAATACTGAAATAGCATTTATTGCTGTTGGTACCCCCATGGGAGATGATGGCTCTGCAGATTTGCAATATGTATTGAATGTAGCTAAATCAATTGGACAAAATATGCAAAACGGATTGATTGTAGTTAATAAATCAACAGTGCCAATAGGGACGGCAGATAAAGTAAAATTAACTATCAAATCTGAATTGAACGAAAGAGGGTTGAAATTTGATTTTGATGTAGTTTCAAATCCTGAATTTCTCAAAGAGGGTACTGCATTAGATAATTTTATGAAACCTGACAGAGTTGTTATTGGTACAGATAATGATCATGTGACAGAAAAGATGAAACAACTATACAGACCTTTTTTTAGCTCAAGAGACCGGATTATAGCAATGGATATACGATCTGCTGAAATGACAAAGTATGCTGCAAATGCAATGTTAGCAACTAAAATATCTTTTATAAATGAAATTGCTAATATTTGTGAGAGAGTTGGTGCTGACGCTAATCAGGTCCGAATTGGTATAGGATCTGACAAAAGGATTGGGTATAGCTTTATATATCCTGGTGTAGGGTACGGTGGTTCCTGTTTCCCAAAAGATGTTAAAGCATTGATCAAAATTTCAAAAGAAAATGATTACACTGCAAGTTTGATTAACGCTGTAGAAAAAGTAAATGATGCCCAAAAATTGGTTATTGCACAAAAAATAATAAAGCATTTTGGAGAGGACCTAAGTGGTTTTTGCTTTGGTATATGGGGATTAGCATTTAAACCTAGAACTGATGATATGAGAGAAGCACCGTCAATATACATTATTAAAGAGCTAGTAAATCGAGGAGCAAAAATAAAAGCCTATGATCCAAAGGCAGTTAATGAAGCTAAGGAATTCTACCTCAAGGGAATAAAAAACATTAGTTATGCGACATCAAAGTATGATGTTTTAGAGGATTCAGATGCATTGATTTTGCTTACTGAATGGAAAGAATTTAGGTCTCCAGATTTTGAAAAAATCAAAAATCAATTAAGATCACCTGTAATATTCGATGGACGAAATCAATATATTGCTTACAATCTTGAAAATAAAGGCTTAGAATATTACAGAATTGGAAAATTAAAATGATAAGTAAAGACATCAAAATATACATCGCTGGTCATGAGGGAATGGTTGGTTCTGCAATATGGAGAGCTCTTGAAAAAAAAGGTTATTTTAATTTAATTGGAAAGTCTTTCACAGAACTCGATTTAAGAAACCAATATAATGTAACATCATTTTATGAAAATGAACAGCCACAAATTGTAATTGATGCAGCTGCTAAAGTCGGAGGTATTTTAGCCAATAGTAAATACCCTTATCAGTTCTTAATGGATAATTTACAAATTCAAAATAATTTAATTGATGGAGCATTGAAATGCTATATAGATAAATTCATTTTTTTAGGAAGTTCTTGCATTTACCCAAAATTTGCACCTCAACCATTGAAAGAAGAATACTTGTTAACTGACTCATTGGAACCTACAAACGAATGGTATGCAATCGCAAAAATCACAGGTGTGAAAGCTTGTCAAGCAATTAGAAATCAATATGAAAAAAATTATATTAGTTTAATGCCTACTAATTTGTATGGATATTTTGATAATTTTGATTTACAAAATTCACATGTTCTGCCAGCTATGATTCGTAAATTTCATGAGGCCAAAATAAATAATCACTCTGATGTTATACTTTGGGGATCAGGAAGTCCCATGAGAGAGTTTTTATTTGTTGATGATTTGGCAAAAGCTGTCATATACACAATTGAAAATAACCTGCCTGAATATTTGTATAATATTGGAACGGGAAAGGATATCTCCATAAAAGAATTGGCAAAACTTGTTCGCAAAACAACAGGACACAAGGGTAAAGTTATATGGGATAAAAGCAAACCAGACGGAACTCCCAAAAAACTTATGGATAGCTCTAAAATAAACAAATTAGGATGGAGATATACTACTGAATTATATGATGGTATTGAAAAAACATATAATTGGTTTTTAAAAAACATAGATTCTATAAGGAAATAACACAATGAAAGTAGCTCTAATTACAGGCGTAACAGGACAAGATGGATCATACCTAGCTGAACTTCTTTTAAAAAAAGGATATGAAGTTCACGGTATTAAAAGAAGAGCTTCTTCATTAAACACTCACAGAATTGATCATATTTATCAAGATCCTCACGAGGAAAATCCAAAATTTATATTGCATTACGGAGACTTAACAGATTCGCTTAATATTACCAAAATTATAAAACTTAGTCAACCAGATGAGATTTATAATTTAGGAGCTATGTCTCATGTCAAAGTCTCATTTGATACACCTGAATATGTTGGACAAGTTGATGGTTTAGGAACATTAAGAATTTTAGAAGCTGTTCGTCTACTTGGTTTGGAAAAGAAAACTAAAATTTATCAAGCTAGTACATCAGAACTTTACGGGGGAATGCCATCAAACAAAAATAAAAATGGCTTCTATGATGAGAATTCTCCATTTTATCCCAGATCACCTTATGGAGTCGCTAAAATTTATGGTTTTTGGATTACTAAAAATTATCGTGAAGCATATAATATATTTGCTTGTAATGGTATTCTATTTAATCATGAGTCTCCACGTCGAGGTGAAACTTTTGTTACTAGAAAAATAACTCGCGCCGTTGCAAGTATTGCGTTAGGGCACAAGAATAAATTTTATCTTGGAAACCTAGATGCTAAAAGAGATTGGGGACATGCCAAAGACTATGTTCGCGTGATGTGGATGATCCTCCAAGCAGATAAACCTGAGGATTGGGTGATCGCAACTGGAAAGACTAACACAGTCAGAGATTTTGTTCGAATGGCATTTTCAGAGGTGGGAATAGAGTTGGAATTTAAAGGTAAAGGTGTTAATGAAAAAGGTTACATTATAAAATGTAAAAATAAACTTTATCAAATTGAGATAGGTAAAGAAATTTTATCTGTTGATCCTAAATATTTTCGCCCAACTGAGGTAGATTTATTAATCGGAGATCCATCAAAAGCTAAAGAAAAACTAGGCTGGAGTCCTGAGTATAATATTAAATCTTTAGTTAAAGAAATGATGGATGCTGACTTAGAACTCATAAAAAAAACAACAGATGCTTCTTAAATATATTGATTTATAAATAATTAAAAAATTATGAAAGCAGTGATCTTAGCAGGTGGTCTTGGAACTCGATTAAGTGAGGAGACGGAAAAAAAACCAAAGCCAATGGTTGAAATTGGAGGAAAACCAATTTTATGGCACATTATGAAAATTTATTCCTATCATGGAGTAAATAATTTCATTATTTGTTGTGGGTATAAGGGATACATAATTAAAGAATATTTTAAAAACTATTTTCTACACCAATCAGACATAACTTTTAATATGAAGAATAACCAAATGACTGTTCATGAGGATCGAGCTGAGCCATGGACTGTTACATTGGTTGATACAGGCGAAAATTCCATGACAGGAGGCAGATTAAAAAGAGTGCTTCCTTACATAAAAGATGAAAAATCATTTTGTTTTACTTATGGAGATGGGGTTGCTGATATTAATATTGGAAAGTTAATAAAATTTCATAATTCTCATGGAAAACTAGCAACAATAACAGCAACATACCCTCCAGGAAGATTTGGAGCATTAAATATACAAGAAAACCGTGTTTTGAAATTTGAAGAAAAACCGAAAGGAGATGGTGCTTTAATAAACGGAGGTTTTTTTGTGTTGTCTCCAAAAGTAATTGATAAAATTAAGGATGATAAAACAATTTGGGAACAAGAGCCTTTGAAAAAATTAGCTAAAGAAGGTCAGTTGATGTCGTTCTTACATGATGGTTTTTGGCAACCAATGGACACTCTAAGGGACAAGATAAAATTAAATCAATTAATAAAGGAAAATAAAGCTCCTTGGAAAGTATGGTAGCAATGAAAGGAAGGGTAAATACAACTTTTTGGAAAGGTAAAAAGGTTTTTCTCACTGGTCATACAGGGTTTAAAGGATCTTGGCTGTCTTTATGGCTCCAGAATATGGGAGCGTTAGTTAAAGGTTACTCTCTTGATGCAAATACAAAACCAGCATTGTTTAATGAGGCAAATGTGGCTGATCAAATGGAATCAGAAATTGGAGATATTAGAAATCTTGATCAAATAACAAAAAGCATTGTTAAATTTAATCCAGATGTTCTTATTCATATGGCGGCGCAACCATTAGTAAGACTCTCATACAAAGAACCTGTTAACACTTACTCTACAAATGTTCTTGGAACTGTAAACGTATTAGAATCAGCTCGAAAATGTTCTAATTTAAAGGCAATAGTCTCCGTTACGACAGATAAATGCTATGAAAACAAGGAATGGGAATGGGGATACAGAGAAAACGAACCTATGGGAGGTCATGACCCATACAGTAGCAGTAAAGGTTGTGCAGAGCTTGTAACATCTGCATACAGAAGATCTTTTTTTAATTCTAGTGATGGTCCTTCTTTAGCATCTGCGAGAGCAGGAAATGTAATTGGTGGAGGAGATTGGTCTGAAGACCGTTTAGTGCCAGATATTTTAAGATCAATAGAAAAGTCAGAATCAGTATTAATTAGGAATCCACAGTCTACAAGGCCTTGGCAACATGTTTTAGAGCCTCTTTCAGGATACTTAGTTCTAGCTCAAGAATTATTTATAAATAAAAATGAATTTGCTGAGGCTTGGAATTTTGGACCAAAAGACGAAGATTGTAAAACCGTCGGTTGGATTGCAGATAAAATGGCTGAAGCTTGGGGAATTAATTTAAGCCAGAATATTGATAGAGGAAATAACCTACACGAAGCTGGATATCTAAAATTAGATTGTTCTAAAGCCGTAAAAAGGTTGAATTGGCAACCTCAGTTCAATATAAAAAAAACAATTGATTTATTAGTTGAATGGCATAAAATTTATAGTAGTGGAGGAGACATTAAAAAACGATGTCTAAAAGAAATTAACGAATATTATTACTAATTAAAAAATATTAAATGGAAAATAAAATTGATGACAATTTATTTGTTTCGTATGCAAAAACGGTGTATGGTCAAGAGGAAATTGATGCAGTAGTGAGATGTCTTAATGAGTCAACTCAAATGGGAAATTATTCGAGGCAGTTTGAATCCAAGATTGCTCAATTATTTGATAAAAAACATTGTTTATATGTCAATTCAGGGTCCTCTGCTCTTTACATTGGAGTTGAGGCTTTTGGGTTTAAAGAAGGTTCAGAAGTTATAACACCAGCTCTTACCTTTGGTACATCTGTGGGGTGTTTGGTAAGAAATAAGTTGATACCAGTTTTTGTTGATGTGGAGCCAAACACTTTTAATATTGATGTATCAAAAATTGAAGAGATGATTACAAATAAGACAGTTGCTATTTTAGCCCCAAACTTAATGGGTAATATATGTAGATGGGATAAAATAAGAGAAATTGCGGATAAGTATGGTCTTATTGTTATTGAGGATTCTGCTGATACGTTAGGTGCTAAATATAAAGATAAATCATCAGGTTATTATTCAGATATGTCAATTACAAGTTTTTATGGATCACATATTATAAATTGTGCTGGTAATGGAGGAGCACTAATGATAAATGATGATAAGGTGATGGAAGAAGCAAAATTGCTTAGATCTTGGGGAAGAAGCTCTTCTTTATACGATGAAAAAAGTGAGGCGATTGAAAATAGATTTAACATTGATTTGGATGGAATAGAATACGATGCAAAATTTGTTTTTTCTAGAATAGGTTATAACCTGGAGGGTAATGAATTAGGAGCTTCCTTTGGATTAACTCAGTTAAATAAACTTAAAAATAACATCAAAGTAAGACAGTTAAATTTTAAAAGACAGTCTGATTTTTTTAGTAAATACCCTCAATTTTTTATCAATCCCAAGGAGACAGAGTTTTCTGAAACTGCATGGCTTGCATTTCCTATACAACTTAAAGAAAATATTCCATTCACAAGAAAGGAATTCATGATTTTTTTAGAAAAGAGAAATATTCAAACCCGTGTAGTTTTTACAGGAAATATCAATAGACAACCAGGCTTTATTAATATTGAAAAAATTGTCAAAAATGAAGGGTATCCCAACGCTGATTATGTTATGAGAAATGGCATTTTACTACCCCTTCATCATGGATTAAGTGAGGAAATGTTTATTAAACTTCATTCTACTATAGAGTTATTTTTGAAAAAATATTTATAAAAAATGATTTTTTTTTAAGAAAAGCTTCTGATAAATCATTTATTTTAAAAACATAAAATTGAAAAAAATCTTAATTTCAGGAATAAATGGTTTTTTAGGAAGTCATTTAGCAAAACAATTGAGTTCTTACTACAATATTGTCGGTTTAGAATACTCCCTCAATAATCTTGATAGAGTTTCAACTAAAGATTTTGATATTTATCCAAGTACAGAAGAGGGGCTATCAGATATTTTCAAATCTAACAAGTTTTTTGCAATAATACATGCAGCTACGTTATATAATCGCAAGTCAGGCCAAATATCAAATCTTTTAAAAACTAATATAAACCTGCCTGTAAGATTATTGGAGTTAGCTAATAATTATAAAGTATCAATTTTTTTAAATACAGATAGTTTTTTTAACAATTCAAATTTTTCATACTCATTTTTAACTCAATACACACTATCTAAAAAACATTCTCTAGATTGGATTAAACTTTATTCTGAGGACGCAAAATTTAAGGTTGTAAACATGAAAATATTTCACATGTATGGGCCAGATGACAATCCAGATAAATTTATTCCATATGTAACTAACAAGATTATCAATAATGAAAAATCAATTGATTTAACATCTGGGAATCAAAAAAGAGACTTCATATACATCCAAGATGTTGTTAATGCGTTTGAGTTTGTACTAAAATCCTATTCCAAATTAAATAAATTTCAAGAGTTTGACATTGCTACAGGCTCAAGTATTCCCCTAAAAGAGTTTGTTTTACATATTAAAAAGGTAGCCCGATCTAATATTCAACTAAATTTTGGAAAATTACCTTACAGGAATGGTGAAATAATGGTTTCAAAAACTGATAATCTTTCCCTTTTTAAAATGGGATGGAAACCTTTATACAATCAAAAAAAGGGTATACAAAAATATATTTCAGAAATCATTAAGAAACATCCATAAGTATGCTTAGGAAAGTTATTAGATACACTGGAATTCAATTAACTGGTCAATTTATTGGAATTATTGTCACACTTGCTTCAACAAGTATTTTATATTCAAATTTAGAAAACAGGGAATATGGCTTAATCTCTTTATTAATGGGAGTTTTTTCATTGATTTCTTTTATGAAAGGATCATTAAGTAGCGCATTCGCAAAATTTTTTGCTGAATTTGATTCAGTTAATCATAAATTAAATCAAGTTTTAACATCTTCAATATTAATTTCAATTTCAATTTCGATACTAATTTTCTTTTTAGCATCATTTTTTTTTATTGGTCCAATTTTATCATTCTTAAATATACCACAGGATCTATACGTGACTGCTAATGATGCTTTTTATTTATTGATCCCATTTACAATTATTCAAATATTAATAACACCCTTTAGGTCATATTTAAATATTAAAGAAGATTTTTATACAATAACTCTTTGCGATGTTATACTTAATGTTTCTAAGCTTGCGGCAGCCTTTATTATAATTTATTATCAATCAGTATTAATTTTTTTTAAATTGATATTAATCGGACAAATTTTAGCAGCAATAATCACCTTATTTAGATTTAATAGTTTTTACAAGAATTTTATTTATTCTTTTGATCGGGACACATTTTATGCAATTTGGAACTTTTCTAAATGGATTTTTTTTGGATCTGGTTTGTTTATAATCAAAGAACAAGCAATGGCAATAGTAGTAAATTTACTTTTTGGGCTTAATGGCAATGCATCCTTTGGCATAGCAAAACAAATAGTAGATCAAATTAATAATATTGTAAATAAGTTGAGGCTTGCGATGAATCCATTAATTTTAAAAAAATGGTCTTCAACTAATTTATTTAAATCATTAGCACAAAATTCTGCATTGTCTTTTTTGATAGTATTTTGTATGATTTTGTTTATTACAATTTTTGGAGATTTTGTATTAGTTGCATGGATTTCTGATGTACCTAATAATTTTTATACTTTTTTTTATTTGTTATCAGCAGTCATTTTGATAAAAACTTTGAGCATCGGATTTTATTCTTTATTTCAAGGCTTTGGTAAAATAAAAAATTATGAGATTTTTGTGAATATCACTGGGATAGTACCTGTAATTTTATTTTTTTCATTAAAGATGAGTTTTTTCAATTTTTTTATTTCAATAATAATCTTTGAATTATTGTCATTTATTGTTCAAATAATTTTAGCTAAAAAAGAATTGAATTTTAACTATTATTCTTACACAATAAATCTAATTAGGAACATCCTAAACCCATTAAGATTAATTAAACCAATTCTTAATAAAATTGACTAAATAATAAATTAGTTTGAAGAATATATTATTATTATCACCTACATTATATTCGGGGGGAGGAACAGAGAAAGTTTTGGTTAACATGGTTAACAATCTTTCTAATGAATTTAAAATATATATATTAACTAGAAGAATTGATAAAAAGTTTAGTTACAATATATCTCCAAATTGTAAAATATTTGTTGCTTTTCAACCTTTTACCAAACTAGTTTTTTTTAATAGAATAATTTTTTTGATTCAAATATTTATTATTAATCTATTTTTTAGAATTGATAAGAATATAAGTTTCACAAATTCAATTTCACTGGATCTTGGATTTTTTTTACCCAAAAAAACAATAGCATTTGAACATTGGCCATTATCTAAGTATAAGACTAATCAAAGACTTTTGAAAAA
>CESW01044400.1_pt1 | contig 11935 bp, 10 predicted proteins | sample 531171 | NCBI WGS metagenome assembly CESW01 (sample SAMEA2621859, study PRJEB7988) | marine metagenome | biome: marine biome (ENVO:00000447); feature: surface water layer (ENVO:00002042); material: "saline water (ENVO:00002010), including plankton (ENVO:xxxxxxxx)" | depth 5 m
GAACTACTCTGACCTTTGTTAATTGCAAGAAAGCCTGCGAATGTTACAACTTCGCCTTTTGCTTGAAATAACATTTTATCGTTAAACGAATTCACTTTGTAAGTAGTTCTTTCAATTTTTGCATCAGACATTTGAGATGCAACTGCTCTTTCCCATATTAGTCTATACAACTTATTTTGGTCATTATCATTGTCAATTTTGATGATATTGAAATCTGTTGGACGTATAGCCTCATGAGCTTCTTGAGCTCCTTTTGTTTTTGTTTGGTAAGTTCTTTCAGTAAAGAAGCTACTTCCATATTTATTTACTACCAAATCTTTAATTGAATCAACAGCAGTTTTGGATAAATTTGTACTATCAGTTCGCATGTATGTTATTATACCCTGCTCATACAATTTTTGCGCAACAGACATTGTTCTGTTTACAGAAAAGGATAGTTTTCTTGATGCCTCTTGTTGCAAAGTTGATGTTGTAAATGCTGCCTGCGGACTTTTTTTAGAGGGTTTCTTTTCAATTTTATTTAAAACATGTAAAAAATTAGATGAATTAATTAAGAATTCTCTAACATTTTCAATGTTATCAAATTTTTGATTTAATTCAGAGGTAAATATTTCATCTTTCACAGTTCTAAAATTAGAAAGAATCTTAAAACTAGATGATGACCTAAATTCATTGATTTCATTTTCTCTTTCAACAATTAATCTGACAGCAACAGATTGTACACGTCCTGCAGAAAGGCCTCTCTTAATTTTTTTCCATAATAAAGGAGATAATTCAAAACCAACCAGTCTATCTAAAACTCTTCTAGCCTGTTGAGCATTTACAAGATTTTCATTTATTTGTTTCGGGTTTTTTATAGCATTATGAATAGCTTCTTTAGTAATTTCATTAAAAACAATCCTATTTATTTTTTTATTTTTTATATCAAGTGCTTGAGTAAGATGCCATGCAATTGCTTCTCCCTCACGATCTTCATCAGTAGCAAGCCATATTACCTCAGCATTTTTTACACATTTTTGCAACTCCCTAACAATTTTTTTCTTGTCTTCACTAACAACATAATTTGGAGTAAATCCATTTTCAATATCGATTGCTTTGTTGCCTTTTTTTGGCAAGTCTCTTATGTGTCCTACGCTTGACTCTACTACAAATTCTTTACCTAGATAAGATTGTATAGTCTTTTTCTTAGCAGGAGATTCTACAATTAATAAATTTTTAGGCAATTCTTTTTTTCACAAAAATAATGCAAGATTTTTTTTTTGACCAAAAAAAAATGTACTAAAATTTTATATTATGTATATAATATATGTTTGTAATATGACATATTGTCAGTTTTACTTATCTTTGAAAAAATTTTTTACACAAAAAATCTTGATTGATCAAAAAATACTTACAAAAAAAAGAGCTAAATCCACAAGTAAAAAGATGTATATTGAAACTTATGGGTGCCAAATGAATTTTTCTGATAGTGAAATTGTTGCATCAATTTTAACAGAGGATAACTATATTTCAACAAGGAATATAGAAGAAGCTGACATAATCCTTGTTAATACATGTTCTATTAGAGAAAAAGCTGAAGAAACAGTGAGAAAAAGACTCAAGTTTTACAACAGTGTAAAAAAAAGAAATAAAAATTTGATGGTTGCTGTAATGGGGTGTATGGCTGAACGACTAAAAACAAAACTTTTAGAAGAAGACAAATTAGTTGATATTGTTGTTGGACCAGATGCATACAGAGATTTACCCAAATTGATTAAGAAGGTAGAAGATGGAAGAAAAGCGATCAACGTTATTCTTTCAAAAGAAGAAACCTATGGAAATATTAGTCCTGTAAGATTTTTATCAAACGGAGTAACAGCTTTTGTTTCCATAACAAGGGGATGTGACAATATGTGCTCGTTTTGTGTTGTCCCTTTCACAAGGGGAAGAGAGAGGAGTAGAAATCCAAATAGCATAGTTGTCGAATGTAAAGAATTGATTAGAAAAAATTTTAAAGAAGTTACTTTGCTCGGTCAAAATGTTGACTCTTATTTATGGTATGGAGGTGGTCTAAAGAAAGATTTTAATAAATCTAACGAAAGTGAAAAAGCCAATAGTATAAATTTTGCTAAACTTTTAATGATTGTTGCTGAGGAATGTCCAGAGCTAAGAATACGCTTTTCAACTTCAAATCCTCAAGACATGACTGAGGAAGTGATTGTAGCAATGAAATCCTACAAAAACATTTGTAACTACATACATTTGCCAGTTCAATCAGGAAGTAATAAAATTTTAAAATTAATGAACAGAGGCTATACAAGAGAAGAGTATATCCATCTAATAGACATAATAAAAAAACATATCCCAGAATGTGGATTATCAATGGATATGATAAGTGGTTTTTGTGATGAAACAGATTTTGATCATGAAATGACATTATCTTTGATGGATTATGTAAAGTATGATTATGGTTATATGTTTAAATATTCCGAGAGACCCAATACTCTAGCCCACAGAAAACTTAAAGACAATGTTAGTGAAGAAACAAAATCCATTAGACTTTCAGAAATTATCTCAAAGCAAAGACAACATTCGTTAGAGAATAACATAAAAAAAATTGGTAATAAATTTGAAGTTTTAATTGAAGGTACCTCAAAAAAATCAGAAAATGATTTCTTTGGAAGAAATATGCAAAATAATGTAATAATTTTCCCTAAACAAAAAGAAAAAATTGGAGATATAGTCACAGTGATGGTTGAAAAATGTACATCGGCCACACTTATTGGAAAAATCATTTAAATGGATATAAATTCAATAAAAAGAAATTACGGTATAGTTGGTAAAAGTATTGACTTGAACAGAGCAATAGACATTGCCGTTCAGGTTTCTTCAACTGAAATAACAACACTTATCATTGGGGAAAGTGGAACTGGAAAAGAAAATATTCCGAAAATTATTCACTCGCTCAGTAATAGGAGACATGAAAATTTTATTTCTGTAAATTGTGGAGCAATACCTGAAGGTACAATTGACAGCGAACTTTTTGGACATGTCAAAGGTGCATTTACTGGCGCCCACGAAACAAGAAAGGGGTATTTTGAAGTTGCAAACAAAGGAACTATTTTTTTAGATGAAGTTGGAGAACTCCCAATTTCTACTCAAGCAAGATTATTAAGAATTCTTGAAAACGGAGAATATATCAAGGTTGGATCATCTGAAGTCTCTAAAACTGATGTTAGAATTATAGCTGCAACTAATGTAAATCTATCACAAGCAATCAAAGAGGGAAAATTTAGAGAAGATCTGTATTACAGACTATCCACTGTTAATATTAAACTTCCTCCGTTGAGAAATAGAGGGGAAGATATTCAACTATTATTTAAAAAATTTGCAGTCGATTTTGCTGACAAATACAAAACTGATCCAATTAAATTAGATACAGAAGGTAACAAATTGATACTAGATTACAACTGGCCGGGAAACATCAGAGAATTAAAAAATTTTGTACAAAACATCTCAGTTTTAGAAAAAGAAAAGAATATAGATTATCAAACTGTTTCAAAATATTTACCTAAAAACGACAGTAACTTTCATATAGTTAAATCAAAAAATGAAGATAATGATTTAAATGAGAGAGAAATTCTTTACAAAGTATTGTTTGATATGAAAAGAGATTTAAATCACTTGAAAAAAGTGACAGATGAAATTATCTTGAAAAATGAAAATAGTAATAGCATACATAACGAGAAAATTTTAAATGTTGGTGAAATTGAAAAAAAAGAAAATTCAAGTAACTCAGTAGAAAACACACTATCTCTTTTTGACAATGAGAAAAACTTAATCATTAGAGCTCTCAAAAAAAACTTTGGTAAAAGAAAAAATGCAGCTAAAGATTTAGGTATCTCTGAAAGAACCCTTTACAGAAAAATAAAAGAATTCAATTTATAAATGATTAAAATCATGTCATGTTTTTTTTCAATTTGTTTAGTGTGTTCATGTAATTTTTACTCTTTTACTGGTGCTTCAGTAGGTACAGGGGTTGAAAGAATTAAGATTGAGTATTTTAAAAATGATGCTAAAAATTACAAGTCAAACATTGATGTAATTATTACAAATAAACTAACTGATTTAATCTTAAATCAGACTAATTTAGAGATCAACAAGAAAAAGTTCGAAATAGAAATTACTGGTAAGATCATCAATTATGAAATTGTTCCTATTTCAATATCTTCCGATGATTTAGCTAATTTAAACAGACTTAGAATAGAAGTTTTAGTTGAGTGTACTAATTTTGTAAATAAAGGGGAAAGCTACAAACAGAATTTTACTAGATATGCTGATTATGATTCAGCTCAAAACATAATTGATATTGAAGATGACTTAATTGATCAAATTTTAAATGAAATATGTGAAGACATTTTTAATAAAACTTTTTTGAATTGGTAGTTAAAGACATAATTAATATAACACAAAATAATTTTCTCTTAGATGAGAAAATATTATCAAAATTGGATGATTTTTTAAAAAGAAATCCATCAAGCTCAACAGCCTCAATAGCTAGATTAATTATTTTAAAAAAACTAGATCATCCTAGATTTAAAAAAGAGTTAAGTAAATGTGCATTAATTGTGCAATGTAGAAAAAAATTATTCGAGATTCTTGATAATCTTAATCATTGCCCTCAAACCAAAAATTTTGACAAAGAGTTTTCATTTCTTCAATGGATAGAGAAGGTCAATGAAAAAGAATCAGAAATAAATTTTTATTCTCCAACAAAAAAAGCAACAGAAAGTCTGATAGAAAAAGATGAATTTATTACTGAAACTCTGGCAAAAATTTATATGGAACAGGGACACAAAGAAAAAGCTATTTATGCATTTAAAAAATTAATTTTGAAATTTCCAGAAAAAAGTACGTTATTTGCAAACCAAATAAACAAATTAAAATAAATGTATTCAGTATTTGCGATTTTGATAATAATAACTTCCGTGCTTCTTGTTCTTGTTGTTCTAGTTCAGAATCCCAAAGGAGGAGGTCTATCTTCTACCTTCGGTGGAGGCTCAAGCAACCAAATAATGGGAGCAAAAAAAACCACTGATTTTCTTGAAAAAACAACCTGGACACTTGCCATAATTTTGATTTCTTTAACAATGCTTTCAAATTTTGCAATTACAAGAAACACGGATGAAAACAACACTATAAAATCTCAGGAACAAATAGACGAAGCTATTATCCCTCAAAATCTCCCAGAGGACAATCCGCTTAATCAGTAATCCTGACAAAGTTGCAGTTAATTATTAATGGCACAAGAATTGATTATTTATTAATTAAAAACAAAAAAACATGAAATTAAAACCACTTGCTGACAGGGTTATTGTTGAACCCACCGCAGCTGAAACCAAGACTAATTCTGGAATCATTATCCCAGACACTGCACAGGAAAAGCCTCAGAGAGGAAAAATTGTAGCAGTAGGAAAAGGTACAAAAGAAACGCCGATGACTGTAAAAATTGGAGATGAAGTATTGTACGGAAAATATTCTGGAACAGATTTAAAATTTGAAGGGGAAGACTTTCTAATAATGAAAGAATCAGACATATTAGCAATAATTAATTAACACAAAATATAATAAAATGGCAAAAAATATAACTTTTAATACAGACGCAAGAGACTCTCTCAAAAAAGGTGTAGATGCATTAGCTAATGCCGTAAAAGTAACTCTAGGTCCCAAGGGAAGAAATGTTGTAATTGATAAGAAATTTGGAGGTCCCTCAATCACAAAGGACGGAGTTACAGTTGCAAAAGAAATTGAATTAGAAGATTCAATGGAAAACATGGGAGCTCAAATGGTTAAAGAGGTAGCTTCAAAAACTGCTGATATTGCCGGTGATGGAACAACAACTGCTACTGTTTTAGCACAATCAATAGTTAATGCAGGATTAAAAAATGTAGCTGCAGGAGCAAATCCTATGGATTTAAAAAGAGGAATAGATAAGGCAGTTCTAGACATAGTCAAAAACATTAAAAATTCATCAAAAGAAGTTGGAAGCTCTTATGAAAAAATTGAACAAGTTGCAACCATTTCTGCCAACAATGACAATATCATTGGTTCTCTTATTGCAGAAGCTATGAAAAAAGTAAAAACAGAAGGAGTCATCACTGTTGAAGAAGCAAAAGGAACTGAGACTAATGTTGAAGTTGTTGAAGGAATGCAGTTTGATAGAGGTTATCTCTCTCCATATTTTATAACTGACGCAGATAAAATGGAATGTGAACTAGAGAATCCCTATATACTTTTGTATGATAAAAAAATTTCCTCTATGAAGGATTTACTTCCTGTGCTCGAGCAAACAGCACAAGGTGGGAAACCATTAATGATAATCGCTGAAGATGTAGATGGAGAAGCATTATCAACTCTAGTTGTAAATAAATTGAGAGGAGCTCTAAAAGTAGCTGCTGTCAAGGCTCCTGGATTTGGTGATAGAAGAAAAGAAATGTTAGAAGATATCGCGATTCTTACAAATGCCACAGTGATTTCTGAGGAAAGAGGGTTTAAACTTGAAAGTGCAACAATAGACATGCTTGGTAGCTGTGAAAAAGTTGTTATGGACAAAGACAACACAACTATTGTAAATGGTAGTGGAAATAAAAGTGATATTAAAGCAAGAGTAAATCAAATTAAGGCTCAAATTGAGACTAGCACATCTGACTACGATAAAGAAAAACTCCAAGAAAGATTAGCAAAATTAGCTGGAGGTGTGGCAGTACTTTATGTAGGTGCAGCTTCAGAAGTAGAAATGAAAGAAAAGAAAGATAGAGTTGATGATGCTTTAGCTGCAACTAGGGCTGCTGTAGAGGAAGGTATTGTCGCTGGGGGTGGAATTGCAATTATAAGAGCTGCTAAAACATTATATAACGTAAAGGGAGATAATGACGACGAACAAACTGGAATAAATATTATTGAAAGAGCAGTTGAGGAACCTTTAAGGCAAATTGTTGAAAACGCAGGACTTGAAGGTTCTGTAATTGTATCTAAAGTCAAAGAAGGTAAAGAAGATTTTGGATTTAATGCAAAAAATGAGAAGTATGAAAATATGTTGAAGTCAGGTATAATTGATCCTGCAAAAGTTGTAAGAGTAGCTCTGGAAAATGCATCGTCAGTAGCTGGAATGTTGCTCACCACAGAATGCGTTATTTCAGATATACCAACCAAAGACGAGCCCCCAATGCCACCAATGGGAGGAGGAGGAATGCCAGGTATGATGTAATTATTTTAAAGCCAATTCTTATGATTTGGCTTTTTAATCCACATTATCGTGAAGAAAGCTATTACTTTTCTTTAAGATTACTTCTTCACCATCATGCTCTAATGTAAATTTTGATGTCTCATCTGAATCTGATTTTGGTCCTTCTTCCAAAGTAACATTACTTCTTTTATAAGCTGGCTCATTTTCAAGATAAGTTAGTCCTGATGGTGTTCTTAATTTTTTTGAAATCTGTCTCAGTCTTTCTTCTCTTTCTCTTGATTCAATACCAAAATTTCTGAAACTAACCTCCTTCTCAGATTCTTCTTTGAATGAACTTTTTTCAAAATCTTTTTCTGGCTTATTAGTTTCATCAATATTTTGATTTTTTATATTATTAATTAGTTCCTTAGGATCATCTAGTTCCTTAGGATCATCCATAGATACTTTATTTGAAATATCATGCTTTTCCGATTTGATAAAATCTTGCACATGCTCTTTATCAAGAACTAATTTATTTATATTTTTTGTCTCTTCAGATTTTAATTTTTTATTACTTAGACTATCTATTTCTTGATCTAAATTTTCATTTTCAAATTGAAAAATTTTTGCTTGGATATTATTATTGGTATTTTGAATATCTTTGTTTTTTGAATAATTATCGTATTCGCTCGAAACAAAATCTTCAATTTCATTTGAATCAGAAAGTTGAATTTTCACTGGCTCTTTTTCAATTTTTTGTTCAAAACCCGTAGCAATCACAGTAACACTAATTGAAGATTTCAGCTCTTCATCTATTCCTATTCCCTCAATTATATTTACATCATTTCCTGCAGCTTCTTGAATTTTACTTTTAATTTTATTAAGTTCAGACATTTTTATTTCATCATCCCCAGAGCCTGTTACAATTTTTAATAAAACTTGCTCAGCACCAAAAATATCGTTATCATTAAGTAGAGGTGAGTCAAGAGCTCCTTCAACTGCTTCAATTGCTCTATTTTCTCCGCTTGACTCAGCCTGCCCCATAACAGCAGTTCCACTATTTTGGAGTACTCTTCTAGCATCATTCAAATCTATATTAACTAAAAGATGTTGAGAAATCACCTCAGCTATTCCTTTTGTAGCTGTATTTAATACCTCATTAGCTCTGGCAAATGCTTGACTTAATGTTAAGTCTCCATACACTTGAATTAGCTTATCATTGTTAATTATTAATAAAGTATCAACATTTTTTCTAAGCTCTATAAGTCCCTCTTTTGCATATTTTTTTCTATTTCCTCCCTCTGTTGAGAATGGATTTGTTACAACACCAACAGTCAAAATTCCTTTTTGTTTTGCAACCTCAGCAATAACAGGAGCAGCACCTGTTCCAGTTCCGCCTCCCATGCCGGCGGTAATAAATAACATTTTAGTATTTGCATCTAATAGTTCACTAATCCTATCAATACTTTCCTCAGCTGCTTTTTTCCCTATATCTGGATTTGAGCCAGCACCTAGCCCTTCAGTTAACTCGGCACCAAGCTGAATTTTCACCGGCACCTTGCTTGCTTCTAAAGCTTGTGAATCAGTATTACAAACTACAAAGTCGACACCTTTAATACCGTTAGAATGCATATAATTTACTGCATTACTACCACCTCCTCCTATACCTAATACTTTAATTACTGAAGATTGATTTTTTGGTAATTGAAATTCAAAATTTGTTTTCATGTTTAATTTTTTTTTATTCAACTTCCTCATCAAAAAAACCTTTAATTTCTTTAAAAATTTTTAAGAGTGAAGTTTCGCTTTTATTATTATTTTTTAAATTATTGTTATTTGAAGGTACGCCTTGAAACCCTTTCATAACCAAACCTGTTCCTGTTGAATACATTGGACTAGTAACATTATCTTTAGATTTCTTTCCAAGATGTTCATTAGGATAACCAATTCGTGCTTCCATTCCAGTAACATATGATACTAGTTGTGTTAAATTTCTTAACTGTGCCCCACCTCCTGTTAGAACTACACCAGTCATTAGCTTGTTCTCATATCCAGAAACTTTAACTTGATGATAAACTAAATCAATTATTTCTTTCATTCTTGCAGTTATTATTTCTGTCAGATTTTTTACAGAAATTTCTTTAGGGTCTCTTCCTCTTAGTCCTGGTATTGAAACCATTACATTATCATGTTCATCATTTTGCATTGCAGAACCAAATTTTATTTTCAGTAATTCAGCTTGCTTTTCTAAAATTGAAAGGCCTGTTTTTATATCACTAGTTATTACATTACCCCCGAATGGTATTACTGCGGTATGTCTTATAACTTTATCTAAAAAAATAGCTACGTCAGTTGTTCCACCTCCAATATCCACTAATACAACTCCCTCACGCAACTCATCTTCATCCAATGTTGCTAAAGCCGATGCAAAAGGTTCCAGTATTAACTCTTTAGTTTTTAGCCCTGCTTTTTCAACACATCGGATAATATTTCTTACTGCTCCTACTTGAGCTGTTATAACATGAAAATTTGCAGATAACTTTATTCCAGCCATGCCTCTCGGGTCTTGAATTCCATCTTCTCCATCAACCGTATATTCTTGTGGTATTACATGAATTACTTCTTCACCAGGAATTGTTATCAGCTTAAACATATTTTCTTTAAGTTTGTTCATATCATTTATGTTAATTTCATTTTCAACATCATCTCGAACTATTTCACCTCTGTGCTGAAGACTTTTAATATGTTGACCCGCAATTCCAACATAAACTTCAATTATATTATAGTGCTGACTAGCCTGACTAATAGCCTCTTTTATAGATTCAACTGTACGATCTATATTTGCAACAATTCCTCTTGAAACTCCATATGAGTCAGACTTTCCTTGAGCAACAATTTCTAATTTTTTATACTCATTCAATTTTCCTACCATTAGTGATATTTTGGTAGTTCCAATATCAAGACCAACTATTATATTTCTACTTTTGTCTATATCAGTCATTTCTTAAACAAATTATTTGATTTTGATATTCTAAATTTATTTCAGAATATTTTTCCCAGCCATATTTGGGAATAATTTTATCATAAAAAGTCATCACTTTTTTAATCTTGAGTTCTATATTATCCAAACTTCCTATTTTTATTTTATGACTTCCAACTACTGGAATAATAAAGGCTTCACTTGATTCATCAATGTAAATCTCAGAAACTTGATGCTTTAAAAATTTATTTGAATTAATTTTCTTTGCTAAGTTTAACATCAAATGATCTTGTACATTTTTTGTATTTCCGGTAAATAATATTATGTCAGCTGTATATTTTAAAGATAATGGGACTCTCTTACAATTGGAATTTAAGTAATATGATTGATTATCTGAATTACATACTCTCACAACAGGTTCAAATTCATTATAACTCAAACCTATCTCCCCATTAACATTAAAGTAAATTTCAGCACTTTCAATATGACTCATATTTTCTAATTCATTTTCTAATGAACTAATTTCTAGATGATTACCGGTCAATATAATTTGTTTTACATTTTCTAGAATTTTTTTCTTGTCGGTATACAAAGTCTCTGATGAAAATTTAATTTTTTGATTTAGTTTATGCTTGTTTTTTTTTTGAAATTTAAAAACCATTATTATGACCAAAAATGAGCTGATCAAGCTTAACAATATTTTTATATAATTATTTGACAAAGTATTTGTTTTTAATTTGCTCAACTAAACTTGAAATATTTCCTGCTCCCATTGTTACTAACACATCAAAGTTGGATTTATTTAAAGTATTTAATACCATATCTTTTTTTACTAATTCTTTATTTTTATTTCTACACTTTTTTAAAAGTTTATGTGAATCAATACCTTCTATGGGTTTCTCTCTTGCAGGAAATATATCAAGTAGAAGTAAATGATTTGGTAAAGATAATACGTCTGCAAATTCATTCATAAAATCTCTTGTCCTCGTGTAAAGGTGAGGTTGAAAAATAAGTGTTAATTTTCTATTTGGATACATTTTGAACAAAGTTTCTAAAGTCTCCTTTATTTCACTAGGATGATGAGCGTAGTCATCAACAAAAACTTTATTTTTTGATTCAAAATGAATTTCAAATCTTCTTTTAATTCCCATGTAGGAACTAATTGATTTAACTATCTTTCTTTTTTTAACATCCAATTGTATGCAAGCTAAAATTGAAGCTAAAGCATTCAAAATATTATGTTTACCAGGCAAACAAAAAACAATCTCACGACTAGAGAAAAATTTAGAATTAGAATTAATAAAATTAAAACTTGAGTTTCTATTTGTTATTTCGTAAGAACTAATTCTATAGTCAGTATTTTCAGAAAATGAGTAAGTAATAATGTTAGAAAAATTAATATTACCCAAATCTTGGAGTGCTTTATTTTCGATTATTAAAACTCCATCACTAGCTATGTTACTTATAAATTTATGGTATGCTTTTTTTAAAGAAGAAGTTTTTGTATAAATATCTGTATGATCCATATCAACAGAAGTTATTATTGCAATATTTGGTGATAGTTTTAAAAAGGACTTATCATATTCATCTGCTTCTACAATTATTAGTTCACTATCAATCCCTCCGCCTATTAAATTAGAATTTTCATTTCTACTTATACCGCCAATGAAAGCTGTTATATTAAAATCTGTATTGTTTAAAATGTGAGATATTATACTTGTTGTTGTTGTTTTTCCGTGAGTACCTGCAAC
>CESW01149670.1_pt1 | contig 11923 bp, 10 predicted proteins | sample 531171 | NCBI WGS metagenome assembly CESW01 (sample SAMEA2621859, study PRJEB7988) | marine metagenome | biome: marine biome (ENVO:00000447); feature: surface water layer (ENVO:00002042); material: "saline water (ENVO:00002010), including plankton (ENVO:xxxxxxxx)" | depth 5 m
CGTTTAATTGAAAAAAATAATTATACACATGAGACATTGTCCAATATTGTTGGCAAAAGCAGGTCGCATATAACAAATCTGTTGCGAATATTAGATTTAGATAAGTTATTTTTTGATTTATTAAATAGTGGGAAAATATCTATGGGACATGCTAGGGCACTAGTTGGAAAAAAACCAAGTGATTTTGAGGAGTATACTTTAAATCAGATCGTATCAGGTAAAATTTCTGTGCGTGATTTAGAGCAAAACAAAAGAAATAGAATTACACATGAACCCAACCTAGTGCATGAGCAGAAAGTACTAAGTGACACAATAGGATTTAAAACAAAAATAACCTACGATAAAAAAGGAAAGGGGAATATAAAAATCTTTTACGAAAATCTTGAGCAGTACAACTTTTTAATTAAAAAACTAAAAAGCTAAATCTTTTATATATAACTTCTTTTTTTAATAACAAAAATAATTTTTTAATACCAGCATTTATTTTTTTTGATTTAAGTATAGATTTTCTTATTTGTAAAATATTATTAGCAGCTTCATATGCAATTGGGTCTTTTGTGTAATTTTTAGGGTTAATTTTATATTTAGTAGTCTCAGAGTTAGTAAGATGCGGCTGTGACAGACAATAATTAGTTATATTTTCGTTTTCTATATTCAAGTAACTCGTCAAGTAATATTTTAAGTCTTTTTCGAAATCATAGCCATTAATTACTTCATAATTTTTTGAAATTTTTTTGAAATTTTTATAATCAGTTATTATAATTTTTGGGAAATTTCTTTCCAAAGTTTTTTCTATAATTTTACTATTTAATATACTCAAAATATGAATTTTTTTTTGCCCAAATAGGTCATCAGATTCATCAATGTTGTTGTTGTCCAATTCCCTTATTAGTTTTATGTCAAGATCATATGAAATTTGCGAAATAATTAAGTCATAAAAAATACCAATCTCATCTGTTACTTTATTTATTATCAAATTTTTACCTTTTTGATCCAACATAAAGTATTTTATGATTTCTATACTATTTTTTTTCATTACAAATAAAATTCCTATCTGTAATACTATTCAGAAATTTTTTTACAAGGTAATCAGTATTTTCAAATTTAATTTTTTCCATTGCGCTCTTGTTACTCATGAATTTGTCGCTTGGAGCAAGTATATAAAATTGTGAGGTATTATCAGTGTAAGAGAAAGTATAACAATTTAGTATTCTATTATATATTTGTAATTCGATTTTACTTACTACTCTCTTTCTATCAGAAGTATTATCAATGTTTGTTATAAAAAGATTTGAGGAATGTTTTATTTTACCTTCAATTTGGTAAATTGATTTTTTATCGTATAAATTAAAATTACTCAAATATGCCATAAGTTGATTAGATAACAATAGTCCGTCATATTCACCACCTATATAACCTACATTTAATTTCTTTTTTTGATCAAACTTGCTGGTTGAACATGAAAAAAAGAAAATACTACTTAATAATAATATTAATAATCTTATCTTGTACATTAATTACCTTTACAATTTTTTTATTAAGTATTTTATATTTTACTTTATCTATGTTACAGATTGTTTTTATAATATCTCTCTCTTTATACCCTTTGTTTGTATTAAATATTGTAACTAACTTACCTTGAACCTGAATAGGTAAATCAATATTATTTTCGAAAAGCAAATCATGATTAACCTCCGGCCATTTCTCAAAGCTATTAGAATTATATAATTTAAGATTTATAGATTTGGATAATTTTGGAAAGATTGGATAAATACAAGTAAGTATTTTTTTACTTAATTCATTATCAAATAGGTATATGTTACTTTTTTCTAAATAATTAAAAAGAGTGTAAATATCTGCTACACACTTATTGAGTGAGAAACTTAATATATTTTCCTCTATATTATAAACAAATTTTTCTACTTTTCTTTCGGTTTCCTCATTTATTGCGCCCTCTTTTTGAGAAAAATAACGCTCAATTCTAACAACTAAATTTTTAGAGCTTTGTATGCCCTCCTCAGTCCATTCCAGTTCTCTATCAGGGGGTGAGTCTGATATCATAAATACTCTTGTGGCATCAATACCGTAGTTATCAAGTATATCATCAGGTTCGACAACATTTTTTTTTGATTTAGACATTTTTTCACATGGCCCCTCTTCAACAATTTCTTTGGTTCCAATCTTCATTAGTTTACCGTCTACTAGCACCACATCTTTTGGGATGACCCACTCATTTTTCAAAGTCTTATAGGTTTTATGTGTAATCATCCCTTGTGTAAAAAGTTGCTTAAATGGCTCATCAACATTTAATTTGTAAATATCCCTTAAGGCCTTCATAAAAAATCTAGAATATAAAAGATGCAAAATTGCGTGTTCTATGCCACCAATATATTTATCAACTGGAAGCATTTTATTAACTTTTTGAATATCAAAAGGTTTACTTATTTTGTTATCTAAGAAGCGTATGTAATACCAAGATGAATCTACGAATGTATCTAGTGTGTCGGTTTCTCTATATGCAGTTTTATTTGTTTTTGGACAAATAATTTTTCTCCAATTCTCCTTGTTTAGTAAGGCATTTCCTTTGCCTTCTAATTGCACATCATAAGGTAACAATACAGGTAGTTCTGACTTATCAAGAACTCTATAAGTACCATCATCGTAGTAAACGACAGGTATTGGGCAACCCCAATATCTCTGCCTTGATACACCCCAGTCTCTTATTTTAAAATTTGTTTTACCTTTACCTATCTTATCCTTCTCAAAAATTTTAATTATTTTCTTAATTGCATTATCTTTTAACAAACCATTCAATAAAGGGGAGTTAATTAACTTCCCATTTCCGCTATAAGGTAACTCTATGTCTTCACATTCAATAACCTTAATTATTGGAAGTGAGTATTTTTTTGCAAACTCATAGTCGCGCTCATCATGGGCGGGACAACCAAAAATTGCTCCTTCTCCGTATGTATCAAGAACAAAATTTGCAATATATATAGGAATATTTTTATCTAGAAGAGGGTGTTTACAATGTAATTTTAAAGGAAAGCCAATCTTAGTTTTATCATCTTTTTGTTCAGCAAAATTTTTTCTTATTTTCTCTAAAGAGCTAGAATTTAATGTCTTAGTTACTAATGGATGGTTTACGGACAAAGCTATAAAGGTTGCACCGTATATAGTATCTGGTCTAGTAGTGAAGATATTGAGAAATTCCTCTGTTTCAGCTATTTTGAACTTGATCTCTGCACCCATAGATTTCCCAATCCAGTTTTTTTGCATAACTTTTACTTTTTCAGGCCATAAAGTTAACTTATCCAAGTCATTTAAAAGTTCTTCAGCATATTTTGTTATTTTAAAAAACCATTGTGATAAATTTTTTTTTTCAACTTGGGCGCCAGTTCTCCAACCTTTCCCATCAATTACTTGTTCATTAGCTAGCACAGTTTGATCTACAGGATCCCAATTAACTAAAGCATCTTTTTTGTACGCTAGCCCATTGTTGTAAAAGTCTATAAATAATTCTTGTTGATATTTGTAATAATCTTCATTACATGTTGCTATTTCTCTATCCCAATCTAAATCCAAATTTAGTTTCTCTAATTGCGCTTTCATATTTTTAATATTCGTTAGCGTCCAGTCTTTAGGGTGTGTTTTAAATTGAATTGCTGCATTTTCTGCAGGTAGTCCAAATGCGTCCCAGCCCATTGGATGAATAACCTCATCACCTTTTAATTTATGATATCGAGTACATATGTCTCCAATTACGTAGTTTCGGACGTGCCCCATGTGTATATTCCCAGAGGGGTAGGGAAACATCTCTAAAATATATTTTTTAGATTCCACTATTAGATCTATAAAGCTGTATTAGCTTGAGTGCCTGCAATTTCTAATATTTTTAAAGCTATTTGTTTTTCCTCTTCGGAATATATTTTATTGTCTGGTACCCAGATACTATCAAGTTTATTTTCACAAAGAAATTTAGTATCAATACCTGTTGTTATGAGATCTTTGGACAATACCTGAATTTTGATTAAGCACCTCTGATCAACAAAAGCTGGGTCGTAGATCCAGTCAGTTTCAATGTACCCACCTTGATTATCAGCAATTTTTAAGGGATAACTTTTTGTAACCTTTAAACTCGCGTTCCACAAATAAGAATTTACTGAATTTTGATAGATAATATTTGTGTCATTATTTCCTAAAAGCTTATCAAAGTCCTCAGTTAAATTAAATAATGACTCTCCTCCGGCTCGTTGTTTTGCAATGCACTCTTTATATTTTCTTTGGCTCATTGACTTATGAGGATTATCGCAACCATAAACCTCATCAAGCCTTTCAATATTTTGTTGATGTGTCCCAGTACAGCCATAAATAATTAAGAAAGTCATTGAAATCATGAGGAATTTAAACATTATTCGATAAATTAGATCAATTTTATGAAAATTAAACAAAAAAAAACCAGGGGTAAAACCCCTGGTCTATATTAAAAAATTACTTTTATTGGATTAGAAGCTTACGCTTGTACCAATAGCAATAACTGTTGAGTCTGTAGTTGCTGTAGCAGCAGAAATATCGCCAGATACATTTGTGTATTCAGCAAATATTGAAGCACCGCCACCAAGTGGAGATGATAATGTTACATCTGTTTGGTTTGATGTCTTGTTGTTAGCATCATGTCCAGTAACACCGATTGCGACTGTAGCAGCACCCAATGATGTTGAGAAAGCAGCTGAAATAGCTTCACCTTCTTTACCAGCGGTATCACCATCAGTACCTGTGAAACCTAATGAAAGAGTTCCACCAGCAGCAGACATTACATATTTAACACCAACTTCAGTATTGTTTGTGCCACCTACGTCTTCGTCAGCAGTAGCAAGTGTTAGTGTTCCGCCACCAAGTGCCATTGACAATGATGCACCTGATGCAGTGTTAGCTGCACCGTCTACGTTACCGGCTCCAGCACCATCATAAACATAAACAGCTGTTAATGACATGTCGCCAACTGATGTAGAAACTGATACACCGTCACCTTCGTCTTCTGTAAGACCAACAACTGCAGTCTTGGCTACTTGGTTATCGTCAGCATAAGCAACTAACTCACCGACTTTACCAACACCGTCTGGAGTTCCAACGTCACCACCAATAGTGATAGAACCGTTAGCAAATCCAAATGTAAGTGCAGTAACACCAGAAGCAGCTCCACTACTTTGTACTGAGTCAGCATCATTACTGATTGCTGATGAAGCAGTAATGCTTACACCACCGTCAGTAGTAGTTGACATTGAGAATGATACGCCACCACCATAGGTTGCTGATCCATTACCATTCGCATCTGTGTAAGCAGCGCTTCCGCTACCACTTACTGAGATATCTGCACTTGCACTCTTTGCAAACAATGCAAGAGGTAGAGCAGCTATCATATATGCTATTTTTTTCATTTTTATAATCCTTTCGAGATTAATATTAATCGAGTTCTATATTCCTCATATTCAACAAATATTCATCAAAAAACAAATTTATTAGTGTAAAATTAGTAATTTGTTGCATTTATGCAACACCTGTTATTATTGATGGTTAAACTAAATTTTATTGCATTTAGGCGCTGTCTAATGGACAGAATATCCAAAAAAATCATCGTTATTCCGATCTATGTTTTTAGTTGCCCAGTATTCTCTTTGCATAAAGAAAGCATTTAAAAATTCATCTTTGTGCTCTAAAAACTCCATTTTTTCAACAGATTTTTTGTGTATCTTTTCTCTAACTTGTCTGATGCTTGCTGTGGGTGAAAAAAACTCGCTTCTTAATTTTTCATCGTATTTTGAGTCGATACCTAAAAAATTATATATATCTCTTTGAACTTCACTGTGATTTGAGACTAATTCTTCGTATTTTATTTCAAGTATATTAGTTTTGTTATTCATGTTTTTAGCCCAAAATAAATTAATTGCTTCAAAGTTTGATAAAAAAACACCTATATTAAAAAAACTCACACTATAGGGAATATTTAAAACATAGCGTTGTTTGTATAATGACACAGCTATATCCCATGGATTTCTATAAATTTTAATAACCTTAGATTTAGGTAGTAATTTTTGAATAAAACCAAGATATAAAAAATTTTCAGGCATTTTATCAACTACGTATTCGTGAGCACCTCTCAAGTAAGAGGTTCTTCTAAGGTATTTCGATATGAATTTGTGGCTTAAATCACTTAAACTTTGTTCAGTAGATAAAATATTTTTTTCTATAATATTTTTACAGCTTTTTAACTCACCTCCTGAAAAAACATTATTATTTGCAGTTACTATAGACTCGACTAAGGTTGTTCCAGATCTAGGCGCACCAACAATAAAAAAATTATTTCTGCCATGTTCCCTATCACTCTCGTCAAAAGATTTATATTTTCTGACATAGAGATCCATTGTCTTAACAATCCTTTCTTGATACTGATGCGAATTATATCTTGTAGAATCAAATATTTCTTTATTTCCTATGTTGAAATATTTCTCCGATTTTTGTTTGTCTACAGACTGATAGCACATCGCTAATCCAAAATATAGAGGTGTAACATAATTAAATTTTTCAATTTTATTTTTATAACTATTAGAATTAGCTAATATGTTATTTTCTGCTTGTTTCATTAAACTCTTACTTACAGACCCAGCATCTATATTTGCGAGTAAAAAGAATATATTTTCATTGAATTTATCATTTAATATTTTACAAAATAAATTTATTGTCTCGCCATCTTTTTTTAAAGCTGAGTTTATTTCCGATAAAAGTAAAAATATATTTGCGTACTTAGCAAAAGATTCTCTTCCCAATTCATTTACAATATTTAAAGCAATCAGAATTAACTCTTCAGCTTTTTTGAATTCTTTGCGTTTTAGATAAACCTCAGCTAAAGAAGAATAAACACCTGGGTTCTTTTTATTTATTTGAATTGCTTTCTCTAAATAAATTGCTGACTCTTCGTATTCTTCGATTTGAGATAACGCATATCCCATATTATTAAAATAATCAAAATCTTGTTTGTCAATACGAGATCCGAAACCTTTTTCGAGTAAATAAATCACCTTTTCAAAATTTCCAACTTGAATATAAGAGTATGCTAATAACTTTAAAGCATCTAAGTTATTTTCATTTTTTTCGTAAAAAGATTTTGCATCTCTCAGAGCTTTTATTGTATCGCCAATTTCAATAAGATAGAGAATATTTGAAATTTCATTTTTCATTGGATAAATGTATTATATTAAAACTATGTCAGTTTTATCTAAAATTAAATACCAATATAACCTAAAAATACTTGAAGATCTTATTTCTTCGAATAATTTACATGAATTTTTTGATTCTTTAGAAAAACAAAAAAAAAATATAGAAGTATACAAGCAGCTAGTTTTTAATCTGTGCCCTTCAGTTTTATTAAATTGCTCAGAGGATCATATTAAAAACAAAATCATATGGCTTAGCTCATTTATGAAAGAAGATACAAGCTATATTTCAACATTCATAAATTTTTATATCAAAAATGTTGACACTAATATAGATGACGTTGTTCAATACGAAGAAATATTAATTGATGTTTTAAAGAAAATATCAAAAATAGAAAAATTGACTTTCTTAGACTTTATTGAATATTCCTACTTGTATCAATATTTAATTTTAAAAGATAATGGTCGTCTAGTTAATATTATAAAAAATCATTTACCTTTCTTTTCAACACCAAAATCACTAAATTTTACTAAAAATACATTTACAAAATCATATGTATATATTGTTGATCATCCATATGATGTTTATACAAATATTAAAAATACTAACCATGGTGATCAAGAAATTGCTAAAAATATATTTTTAAACCTAGACGGCTACAGCTCTTACATAAAAATCAATGATGTTGATGTTGAAATAAATAAACAAGGTTGGCATACACACATTCTTAGCTGGACAGATCCAAATGTAATTAATTCTTTAAATGGAAAAATAATTCTCAAAAAAGATTTAATAGAAAACCCCTATGAAACATTTAGTTCTTTGATTCTCCATTTTATTCAATCTGGTTTAAATATTAAAATGGATTATAATTTAATAAAAATCTTCGTCGAAAATAACCCTCTTGAAAAAATATCAAGACAAATCAATATTTCTCAAAAAGAAATGAAATTTATTGATAAATATACAAATGATATTGTCTCTTTGTATAATTTTGATAAATAGATATTGTGGAAATTAATTACGATGAGTTAAATAAGATAAATAAAAAGATTAAAGATTATCCAAAATCATCTCTCCTTATAGTCACAAAGAATAGGCCTCAAAATCTTGTCAAATCACTCATAGACAAAGGGTACTTATTATTCGGAGAAAACAAAGTTCAAGAGGCAGAAAGTAAATATTACAATTTAATTAATAACAAGAACCTCAAACTTCATTTAATTGGTCCACTTCAAACAAATAAGGTAAAAACAGCTTTGTCGTTATTTGATACAATTCAAACAATAGATAGACCTAAGCTAATAAAAGAAATATCTAAACAAATTAAGTTAAATAAAAATTTAAAAACAAAAAATTATTTCATTCAAGTTAATATCGGGGAAGAAAGTCAAAAGTCGGGAATTGTACCGAGTGAGACTAAAAACCTTTATGAATTAGCTCTATCTGAAAATTTAAATGTAACAGGATTAATGTGTATACCACCAATAAGTCATAATCCGAGTATATATTTTAAAAAAATGAATGAATTGAGACAGTTTATTGATCCCAAATTCAAGATTAGTATGGGGATGAGCAATGATTATGAGACAGCACTGATAAATCATTCAGATTTAATTAGAATTGGTTCAAGAATATTTCTGTGATCAAGTATTTATTTAGTATCTTATTTCTAATTAATACTGGATATTCATTAGAGGTTTCCTGTAATTTTGAAGAGGTTTATGGCAATGGTGATGTTCAACAAGGCCTCTTACTTCTAAAAGGTCAAAAACTCAGGTATGAATATTTTGATGCGAGTTTATTTACAATTATAGCTAAAGATGGGAGTTTTTTTTTAATAAATAAAAGGCAAAAAGATCATGTACAAAAAATTGACAAAAACACTGATATTTTAGAAATATTGATGAATATTGCTGCTGATTTCCCAGATATTAATGAGTCTTACGAATTAGAGGAAGCTAAATTAAAAATCGAAAAGAATAACAATAACTTTGTTAAAAGAGTTTCTATTGACTCAGAAAACTTAAATGTAAGTATAAACATCGTAGAATGCGTATTTGAAACTATTGATAATAAATATTTTAATCATTTTAATTTTGAGAAATATAGAAGGTAAGGTTTGATTAAAATTCAATGTAAAGATCCTGATACTTACTCAGCAATTAATAGACTATTAGAACAAAAAAATTTTATTAATAATCTTAATAAAGATAAATATTACACAGTAATAAATATTGATATTGATTATAATAAACTTTCGTTAGAAATTAATAAAAAAAAAGTTTTTTTAAATTTGCCAATAGATACAAACCATTTTTTTAACGAATTTTTAAAACTAATATCTGATATAAAAATATCAATCAATAATTTTGATTATTTCCCTTTTAAAAGAGTTCTATTACTTGGAAAAAAAAGATCTTTATTAAGTGATATCCAAAATACTATTTTTTCAAACCTACTTGTTTCCACAGATGGTTTGAATAAGCTAATTCTTTATAATTTAATATGGAGAAAAGATAAAAATGTATCAATCAATAAATTAGATACGCATCTCACAAATCTAAAAAATCAGCTAAAAAAAGACTTGAGTATAAGTGTAAATTTTCAATCTCATGATAAGAATTTAAGGCTATTGATTAATTAAAATATCCCGCTTACCTGCATGGTTTGGTGGAGAGACTACTCCTCGTTGCTCAAGTGCTTCCATTATTCTTGCTGCTTTATTATACCCTACTTGAAAATTTCTTTGTAAGTAGCTTGTGGAGGCTTTATTGCTTGATTTTATAAGATCAATTGATTTGCTAATTAGTGCTTCGTCCTCATCACTCAAGGAGTCAAAATTTTCATCGTTATTTTTTATAATTTCATCAAGTTCATCAAGATATTGAACAGTTTGGCTTCTCTTTATTTCATTAATTAACTTATTCACTTCATTGTCAGAAATAAAAGCAGACTGATATCGAATTATATTTCCTCCATTTTTGGACATAAGCATGTCACCATTTCCAAGTAATTGTTCTGCACCAATTTCTCCAAGTACAGTCCTACTATCATATTTACTCGCAACTTGAAAACTTATCCTTGATGGAAAATTTGCTTTTATGCTTCCTGTAATGATATCTACACTTGGTCTTTGAGTAGCCATTACTAGGTGTATTCCACATGCTCTTGCCATTTGAGCAAGTCTCTGGACATAATGTTCTACCTCTTTACCTGCAGTCATCATTAAATCTGCCATTTCATCAATGAAAACAACTATGTAAGGAAGTTTCTCAATAGATTTTTGATTATAACCTTCAAGACTTCTTGTATTTTCTTCATTCATCAGTGAATATCTTCGTTCCATTTCTTTACAAACCCATTTAAGTGCTAATATTGCTTTTTTTGGTTCAGTGACAACTGGTGTTAACAAATGCGCAATATCATTGTAGACACTAAGCTCGAGCATTTTGGGATCAATAAGTATTAAACGCAAATTATCCGGTGAAAATTTATATAATATACTAGCTAGTAAAGTGTTTATAAATACTGATTTGCCAGAGCCTGTTGTGCCTGCCACCAATAAGTGAGGAGTCTTGCTAAGATCTATAACTTCAATATTTCCAGATATATCTTTACCTATACAAATAGGTATTTTAGATGAGGTATTTTTAAAATTATCATTACTTAAAAGTTCTTTTATGGTTACTGATTCCCTCTGCTCATTAGGAACTTCTACTCCTAAATATTGAGTTCCATAAATTTGTGCTATTCGAACTGCTCCTACGCCCATACTTCTAGAAATATCATCTGCTAAATTAATAATTGTATTTATTTTTATTCCGGCAGCAGGCAATATTTCGAATAAGGTGATAACGGGACCAAGCTTTACATTCACAACCTGAATATCAATATTAAAATCTTGGAATACTCTTTCAAGTAAATCTGAATTCGCTTTAATATTTTCTTTATCTAGTTTTTTTTTTGCTAAAGTTGTATCTGTATCTAAAATCTCAAGGGAAGGAGAAAAATATTTTGATTTTTGATTTAATGTCTCTTCATTAACATTTTCTTCGTTGTTTTTCTCATTATGGTAATTCTTTGTTAATACGTTATTAATAATTGGTTCTCTTTTTATTTTATTTCCAACAGCAGTATCTTTATTTACACTTCTAAAAATATTTTTTAGTTTTGGTTTAGAGAGTTTTAACAAACTAAAAAAATTTTGCGATAAAAAGTAAATAGATATACCTACAAAAGTTAATATGTAACTAATATAATTATATGCATATAAATCAAATAATTGATTTGCAAATATTCCCCATGTTTCTATTGAGTCAATAAAAGATAATTCTAATTTTAACTCGATTAAAATTTGAGGTATCAAAATCAAGCTTATAAAAAAAATTAACAATCTTATAAATAAGTAGTGAGGGTTTTTATTAGCTAAGACAAAAATTGAATAGACCAAAAAGAATAAAATAATTAAATATGCAAAAATACCAAATGTGTAAAAAAGAAAACTTGCATAATATGAACCAGGATCCCCTAATAAATTTTGTGAGGCTTCACTGCTACTTGTTAAGAAAGAATTATCATTGATACTAAAAGATAATAAAGCAAGTGCAGATAGTACAGAGGCTAGTAAAAGAGTTAAACCATATAAAATGTTTATTGTTTTAGAGATTTTTTCTTTTAAGATTTCAGGAATATAGTTATTCTTCATTGT